>Ga0209367_1001928_pt1 | contig 26644 bp, 26 predicted proteins | sample WorMetLIZISLAND2_FD_187412 | JGI IMG/M metagenome (GOLD analysis project Ga0209367, IMG submission 187412) | Marine gutless worms symbiont microbial communities from Max Planck institute for Marine Microbiology, Germany - Olavius geniculatus... ... | reverse complement strand
AGAGTCCAGACTCTTACAGGTTCTCTGTTTCCTGACTCGCTGAAGACATCAGTCTCCAGACACCCTAAAAATTCTACTTTTAATTGCCTACACCGCTGAACTAACTTATTATTGCATGGGGTTCCGTGGGTGATAGTCACACTTACGGAGGGTTCCACTGCAGCAAAGAGGTTGAAAAACACTGATCTAGCACATAAAATAAAAAATGCAATAAGTTCTAAATAGAAACGAAATGAAAGATATTAAATAGAAGTAGAGTTACAATGTAAAACATAAAGAAATCAAGATAATGACTAAAATAAAAAAGCTGAAAAATAACAATAACTAAAAATAGAAAAAAACTGAAATACGTTCGAGAATAAACCGTAAGCAAGTTCAGGTATGTAGGTTACCAAGTGTTTCTTGCCATCAGTGGTCATCGTCAGCGGCTGGTAGATGAGCTCATAGTTGCGAGTGCTGGATGGAGGAACAACCAAAGTCTCCGGTCCACTGAAGTGTTCTGTCAACAACAACAGCAACAACGTGCTTTAGGTATTAGTCTACAGATGTAGACAAAACGCTAGATAATGTAGATGTTGACAGTATAACAGTGCAAGTGCTAAATATCTGCAACCAGATTCTTCCCCGCATCAAAAACCTTCATTGTTCCCTGCCTTTTCCGAAGCTCTCAAATCAAAACTTATCTGTTTCCACAACTTTGGACAGTCACTGTCATGCTCTATCGGCCTCACTGCAGTATAAATTGAACACTATGACATTTATAATTACGATATGCAGAACACAAGCAGAACAAAAAAATTGCATGCAAGTTTTAGCACGGGAGTTGCAGCATAATACAAGCCCCGGTTTAGAGATAACCATAAGAGTAAATGTCATGTACTCGCTGTAGCGCTGTTTATACAAGTCAGATTCGTGATCAGAAGCGCTTTGCAACATCGAAAGTGCCATGAGCTAATGCTACCGACAATCCTGTCACTTATCGACATAGCCAGCTCATCAGGTCAGCTCGTCCATCGCTCGTTGAGTCAGCTTCATCGTGTAAACAGGGTATTAATTGATTAATACAAAGTTTTGCAAACCGATGAAGCAGCCATCAACTCCCACGTAATTCTAACATACAGAGCCAACCTGCGCCGTCGATAGCCGGTCGTAGGTTGTAAGTGAGACTGCTGGAATGGTTCGGTACAGGCAGACACTTGACTTCGCGTTGACGTACGGACGTAGTTACGTGGTAAACGTCACGTGACGCCGGCAGTGCCACACACGTGCCGGTCAGCGTCAGGCGTAGAGGTCGAGGTAGGCCTTCCACCTGACAGCGCGCCACCTGCCGCAGCAAGCAGATCATCTAACAGATTGATCATATGACCGATCGACCAATAAATATATCAATAACTGACTGACCAATCAGTAGGTTAATCGGCATTGAATACAGCAGATATAGACTTTTGTGTTATTCGTCCCACAAACAGACAAACTGATAGACAGGGACAGACAAAAGTAAATAGATGACAGAACAAAATTTTACACACCACGAGAACTTCAAGAGCAAACACAACTACAGGAACTAGGTTGACGTTTGTCTATTCTGTGACAACTGATGCATGGTCCAGCAACATAAAGATGATAGTACGTGTACAAATTACAGAAAAAGCAAAAAAGTACAAACTTTCAAATTTTAAACAATCTGAAACAATAAATCTGAAGCTGTTCAGTTCACGGCTAACCTCAGTACAAAGGTCGTTGCTGACATCTTTTGGATGGTAAACGACGTCAAATGGAACGTCCATTCCAGCAGAGATGTAACCTTCAGCTGGTGACACAGAAAAGTCACTGCCAAGCTTGTTTACATCCCACTTAAACCTGCACCAGAACGCAACACACAACATAGCACTAACACATCCACTCCTCACTTCGTGCAATCATGGCGGACATTGAACGTCAGCGTGACGGTTTGCTTTAACGAAGTTGCTCTTTGCTAGTACAGGTTACTATACTAGATGAGAGACTGTTTGCAGACAGGTGGACCATCTTGGACTCTCAGTATATAACCAACCACCCAGGTCCACTTAGCCTTCCACCCCAGGCTCCGGGATAGGTATATCGAGCACCAGCAGGTCCGCCTAGTGTTAAAGCGATTTGCGTTCACCTATGTCAGGTGGCTGATAGCCTGGTAAATGGTAACACTCAGTAATCCCATATGATAGGCAAAGCTCCGTCGCTCTGAGATGCAACCATGTGACTAACTCTATGTAATTACAGTCACGGAGACAGGTAGAGACAGCGAGTTGAACAAACCTGGCTCCAATGTCGCCGGTATTGTTCATGACAAATTGTCTAGCGCTGGAACTGTTCTGTACAACTGCACCGAACGTAACAGAGTCGACATCGAGAGAAATCTCAAGACCTTGGCATGATCCATTGACGACAAACAATGTCTGGAATACTCCAGCACACTCCAAGTGGACCTGCATGTAAATAATATATAGAACACTTTTAACTCAATATTAATCTTTCTATTATGGTACAAGCAAACAGTAAGTCACACAAGAACAAATTTTATTAATTCTGACTACGAGATCAACTGATATCTAACCAATGTATAGAAAATGCCACTTGACTATAGTGCAGTCCATGTCTACTAATAGTTTGGATTCTTATTAAACCAGCCAATTGTTGCACACATGTACATATAAGCTATACAACCTCTTCAGAAAACTGAGAGACTCTTGTCTTTGGCGCCAACATGACCTCTACTTTCACCATTCCTCCCTTGGCCTGCAGAGTGACGGGCTGTTCACTGGGAAGCAGGCGAACTACTCCTGGCTCTTGCAGTGCGGGGGTCACCGGGTTCAAGGCCACGTTGAAGGTCAAAGGCGCGCCACTGTTGTTAACGATTGGAACGATTTTCTTCAGAGTCTGACCAATTCGCAGAGCTCCAAACCTGACGATCTTCTGCCGTGCATCCGCCACGCCAACCTGTTAATAACAACATGATTTTTTGACTATAATCACACTTGGCTCTTTGCTCTATAGTGCACACTGACATTATCAGAAGTCTAATACGCAAGAAACAGACTTATTGTACTGCGTTCATAGTAAGTCCTATAATGCAGCTGCCCTATATGTACAATGATCACTGTAGCACTATTCCTGAACTCGCCTATGACGTGTGACAGGTAGCACCGGTTATGGCAGAAACCAGTAATTACAAGAATCATATAGTGCAGCCTAATTCTGACATATCAACGGCGACTGAGTCTATATTCGTGATTATATTCAGAATTCTTTACCATTAGAAAATAGCGGCTATATTAATCTGCTTGCATGATGTATAGTCTGCATGATGACTAACAAAATAAGAAATCTCGTAAAGCAGCAAACTTTGTAGCGGCAAAAAATCTAATACCGTTGGAAAAACTACAATAATTTTTATGAACGGTGCATTCTAATAACAAATTAAACTTCCTTATTGACAGCATATTATGTAGTAGGCCTAATAACATTGCAGACAGTAGTCATAGTAAAAACAGTAGCAGACTTCTCTATCTATACTTTTGTTTAAATGGCAGCATTTTTTTGAGTCAGTCCAATGAACTAGGAAGAATGTTGGAGTAGATGCCATTACTGTTGCCAAGTTAACAGAGCGTTTTCTTTAACAATTAATATTCTCCAAAATAACTATTAGTAACAATTACGAGTTAATACATTGGTGAATAGTAGGCCTATAGCAGAACGTGAATGCCTATTTGCATACAAAGTGAGTTAATACGAATGTGACAGCATGCTATCATCTGGTAGAAAACAATCACATATTGCACATACAAATCAGTGAAGTGTAGCAAGTGAATAAAAAGCTATGCTAAAGTACTTACTTTCCTGAGATACTTCTGTAAAACGTGCAGTATTTGTTATAAAACATGGCAGTCAATTTACAAATAACATTTAGGAACAACCAAACTTTGCTACATTAAAACAAATAAATCAGTAAATAATAACGTTATAGAAGATAAAATTTCCAACAAGTCAGTCCCACAATTAGTGTGTTGTAACCAAAGCGAACAGCGAATACACATTTGTACTGGTGTACATCGTGGTAATTCTGGTTCTTGGTTATAAATGTTTTATGGCAGCATGCAGTAAACTGAATAATGAAAACATAAACAGATAACCTACAAAAGTTTTTTACAGCACTATTGCAATATTGGTGCACCAGGTAAGTACATTATACAAAATCCTGTAAACACAGAGTGGTGTGGCTTACCTTAAGCTCAGTGCCTTCCCCTTTGAAGTCAACAGTCTGTCGAGAAAGTCCGTTGATCTCAAATGCGACTGCGTCTCTGTACTTGATCGGTTGTCGTGGAAAGAACGTGAACTTGACATCCACTGATTGTTGAGGCGCCAGAACGCAAGCTTCAAAGTCATGCACGAGCCAGACGCTCGGCTGATACAAACACTCTATGCTAAAAACACAAACGTCAGTGTTTGAGCTGCCGGGAGAGTTCGGGTTGAACCCCCCAACTGTTTACTCAACCCTCCCAACACAGTCAAATTATGCATTGGAGGGGGGTCAGCTATATACCACACGGTGTTTCATAGAAAGGCGCCTATTTTCTTTCTTTTGTAATTCAGTTAAATGATGATCAATTTACACGAAATTTTTACCAGATGTAGCTGAAGAAATAGAAATTCAAAATATTTGTACAAAATATGGCTGTTAGTTAAATACTCTTTGCTAGTTGTGATGTAATGCTGACGTCATAATGTGTCGCGAGAACAAACTGGCTTGTCTCAACTGGTTCTGTCATTTGCCACCTGCTTCGATAGCGAACTTTATCTTGTTCACTGATGAAAAATGTTCATCAACATATGGGCATAAAATTAGGCGTCTCACAATCCAAAAACTTAACCATCTCGCAAGCGGTGCTTGCTGGTGCACTGTCTTGATGGAAGGTGCAAAAGTTAAGATATTCCCACAAGTGTGTGAAAGTGATCGTTTTGGGCGTTTTTGTGGCTACAATGGTAAAACTTTAACAGTTAGTCATCAATGAACCAGATAAGGCTCGCCATCGACATAGGGCAGCTATTCAACAAATCCGTCAGCACCGTTTGCGACAAGCCAGTTTGTACTGGCAGCACACTATGACGTCAGCATTACGCCACGACTGGCAAAGAATATTTGATTAACAGCAACATTTTTTCCAAATATGTTGAATTAGTATTTCTTCAGCTACATCTGGTAAAAATTTTGAGTGAACTATGAATGAAAGACAAAGGGCGCCTTTTTATGAAACACATCACAATTCTGGTCAGACTCGGATAGTCAACAAATTTATCCCCCCTCCTCTCACAGCTACTCCCCAGCTCCTACTCCTCGCGCGCTACGTTCCTAACGTAGCGAAGAGGAGTATATGAGAGCAGTGTAATATTAAAGACCGACCGAAGACCGACGACCGACCTCTGTTCCTGGGAGTCTTCCTGGAAGAACTTCAAACGGCCATATCTCCATAACGGTGCCAGATAGATGCATGGTCACCACCCATAGGAAGTCGACCCTGGGAGTCGCATGGTCACGTGACCGATGACGTCACGTGACCCCAAAAGGTCAAGGTTATGACCCCATTACCTTTGAGGCGTCATATGTCCGTAACGGTGTCAGATAGACGCATGCGTTTTGGTATAACAAGACAAAAGCAACTAGCGTCATCGACCATTATTGAAAATTTTTCCTCTCAGTTCCTAAAACCGGGCAATATTTTATGAACATCGGGGAGACAATTTCCAATAACGACCTCGACGCCAGCGCGGCCAGTCACTATTAGCATAATATTAAACGGGTCTCAATTAGACGCCGGGTCTCTAATACAAGCCGAAGGAACGAAAAAGCTTTTTAAAAAGACAAAAGAAAATGATGTGCGCGATGAGTATATTAGATTGGTCACAATCTAATAATATTTCTTGTTCACAATTTAAACACAGACCAACATATACACTGTATATGCATGTGATCAAAACAGTTCCCATGTACTAATAAGTAATAACTATTACGTTTGTTCTTAACTGGCCTACTTTCAAGCAGCTATTACTCGGATCAAGCTTACCGGTAGTACCCAAGCCTAACCTGACGGTGGCGGCTTAGTCTTGCACTAACATCGTTGGTCACATCGACAAAGATACCCAACGGCAAGCTGGGTTAGTATTGAGATGGGTGACCATTCACGAGTATACTGTCTTCATATTCGACCAAGTCACCCAGGCAAACTCAGCTCGGTTATCCCTCTCTGGTAAGGCAAAATGAGTACTACTGCCACATTTCTGGATTAGTTCGTATACTCAAAAGTAATTTATAACTACTGGTATACACTATACAGGTAAGGTGATGGTTCGGCTTAATTGTTAACGCCATTGGTTGCATTAACAAAGTTAATCAAAACCAGGTCTGGTTAGTACTTGAATGAGTGATCGTCGGCAGACAGGTAAACCATCTCGGTATGTAACCAGCTACCCAGGTCATCTCAGCCTGGCCATCCTGCCGTGGGCGCAATGAGTATCAGCAAAAGCCAGGACGTAAACAGGCACACTACACGATGCACTAGCCCTATATCCGTTGTCTAGCCGTGTGAACTGGTGGCTGGCTGAGAACTTTTAAGGTATACAGATGCTGTAGAGGAAGAGAGAGTTTCATACAAACCTGATGTCTCTGCTGTCAGTGTTGGTAAGCTTGAGCATCATTGACGGCGCGGGTAAATCCTGCTGAGCCAAGAAGCAGACGCCGAAGTCATGTGACTGCGTTGAGAACTGAAGGCCCGCCTCCACGCAAACACCCGTCACTTTCACGCTGTACGTCGGACCTTGAGATATCTGCTCAATATTGCCAATACAATGCTTCTTCCTACCATCAGAATTATCATACAATTCAACAGTTCAAACCACACAATCTGTTAACAATCTCATTGCATTGGACAGAGTATAAAATCACCTGAGTGTCCGTGCGTGCGTGCGTGCGTGCGTCCAACATTTCTTAAGCTATCTTCCTTCCACTTTCCCTTTCCTTTCCCCTTTCCCTTCCGCTTCCTCTTCTCTTTACCTACCGCTTCCCCTTTCCTTTACCTTCCCTTCCCCCTTCTCTTCCCCTTTCCTTTCCTTTTTCCCTTCCTTTTTTCCTTCTCTTATCCCTTTTCCTTCCCCTTTCCCTTCCCCTTTTTTCCTTTCCCTTCCCTTTTCCATTTCCTTTCCCCTTCCCTTTACCTTCCATTCTTTTTCTCCTTTCCCCTTCTTTTCCTTTTCTCCTTCCACTTTCCCTTTCCCTTCCTTTCCCCTCTCCCTTCCTCTTTCTCTTTACCTTCTTCCATCTTTCTTTCTGTGTCCACGTCCGTGCGTCCAATATTTGAGGCGATATATCTCCATAACGGTGCAAGATAGACGGATGGTCACTATGGACCACCCATAGGAAGTCGAACACCAGAAATCGAACGGTCACGTGACCGATGACGTCACGTGACCCCAAAAGATCAAAGTCGTGACCCCATTATCTTTGAGATGCCATATCTCCATAACGGTGAAAGATAGATGCATGGTGACGATGGACCTTTTATAGTAAAGCGCTGGTGACGAATCAAATGGTCTCGTAACTGACAATGTTTATTGTTTAGTTAAAATAATACAGAAGGATGAAAGGATCATTGTTGCTGTACAATTTGAAATTAAACTGTTTGATTTTTTCTGCCGGTCTATACAGCTCATTGATTATATTTATACGGACATATACTGTAAACTGTCGAAATGCATTGGACAGACTCCGTGGTCATATGAACATTATCTTGTGTAAGGTAAAAGGTAAAGGTAAAGTCCAGTACTTGCTATAGCGTTTCTTAGATGAGACAGACTCAAGACCAGAAACGCTTTTACAATCTCGGACGTGGCAGCTGATTGGCATGAGCTAATAATATTGCATTATAACATTATACCGCAGTATAGCAGCGTACTGTAAAGGCGTGTACAAAGCAACAGAGATATATAATCAACTGAACTGAATTGAACTCGCTTAGTACATATCATACAATTTTGTTATATACGATCAGGCTATGTTTTTTTAATCTGCATATAAATCTGTTTGTCTTTCTGTCTGTTTATTATCATTTTGTGGCAAATAAACGCGTTCATATCGCAAAATAAACTAAAAAAATGATCTAGTCTGCCAGTTCATTCATTTTAGTTCAGTTCAGTTCAGTTCAGTTCTGCCGCTTTCTACACACCTTAAGGCTGAAGTCACATCGCCTGAGCGTCAAAGGCTGTGAAGGTACAAACGAGAGGACGCAGTCATCCTTGTCGCCCTGTGCAATTGAACCCGACACTGGACTGATTGACAGCAAGCCTGAAGACAGCGGGCACCTGAGCTCCCAGACGTAGTCGAATATGAACCGTCCGACGTTCACCACCGTCAGATTGCGAACTGCTTTCTCATTCACTTCCACCTTCCACACGCAATGAGCCAACAAAATAACAGTTGAGTACCAGTATTTGCTAAAAGAGAGCCACCACGGTTTTATATGTAGGCCTACACCATGCGACCAGACGGCACATTCAATGAATCGTGTAATTCAGTGTGCTTGAAAAGTCGGGTCAAAACGGATATACAGGTATTGGTTTTGAGCAACGACGTTGATCTATACACCGGCCCTGTTACTACTGTTACTCGCAGACAATCTCTGTATAACCAATCACCCAGGTTAATTCTGTCTTCCATGGATACAAAGTAAGCCAAGTGAGTACTGGCCTGCTTGACAGAGTATCATCTGCCAGAGTATCATCTGCCATGTGAGACATCTGTGTTGGGTAATCTCTGTCGTACTGAGATGGGTTAAGATGACTTTTAACCCTCTCAACGTGCTAACCTTTTAATTAATACAAAACAAAACGACCAAGGCAGCAACTGAATCATGCCAGCTAACTCATCGACGTGTTTAAGTCAGTAATGTAACAGCAACTAACGCGTCCAAAGTTGATATGATTAAGGCTGGTGCTGGACAGCTCAACTTTGTTTCCAGTCGCGTCATCACAGAGCAGTAGACAGTTCATGCTGTAGCCCTCAGCCTTCACATTCAGTGTCAGTGGCAGCATCTTCCGCTTGACGTTGCACACCACGTTGAAGTTCACTTCCTTCTCCCACTTCGGAATAAAACGCACCACAACTGGAACGCTGCAAGCAGAATATTGTGACGATAAACTATCGCAGGACCTCATAAATGTTATAATACGGCTAAGCCAGTTTAAACATATATCAATTTCATTTTTGTTTGTTTTCAATAACGTGTTCAACCGTATTTTTAGCACTGTGATCATGAGTGACATTTGGCTTGCACGGCCTACGCTCAAAATCACTCAATCAATCAATCAACTGACGAGAGAAAAAACAGTTTATGTGGCACATAATTCACAACCTACCTAGGCAACAGCATGATCAGAATGTGTTTACTGTCCAGACAAAATACCAGTACCCCTGTATGATGAAACATCCTGCTAAATTACACTGTGCAATTTGTACTAAACTAAATTGAAGTCTGTGCGATCCACTAATGTATACCCGGTAAAAGGTAAAAAAAAGTAAAGATCGTCATATATAATTTCTCAAATAATCACATTTCCAAAACGGCAATCTGAAATCAAACATGACGGTAGCTATTAGTACGCAAATAATGCCAAATTTGAAGTGATCCGACAAATATGTGAAATGATAGAGTTATCGGTAGTATAAATTAGACAAGGTCCTCCAAAAGAAAACCACCGGTATTACAAATGATAAAATGTTAAGACGTAAACCTTGACTTAGCTGGAACAGTTCCATGCATTGGTACAATGGTCAAACTGACGGTGTAGCCAGCCGCATGACATGAAGTCTCAACGAACGTAAACTGCATTGCCTCAGTCTCACCATTCACTATGTAGACCGTCTCCACGGCCTCGTAACCTCAGCACATCAACAATACAACACGTTTACCTGCCTGTTAGCGCTGGCAGCCAACTGAGTCGACGAATTCACGGTAGGTCAAATACAAAATTACAATGTACATTAAAAACCTACACACTGTACTAAACATTAGCTTAGCGAAAACTAAAACACAGTCACAGCCAACAATATTTTTATGCTGTAAAGTCTTCCGAAAAAAAGCATTTGCTGGCCAGGTAAATATGAGTATTAGGGCAATGTAACAAACATCGAGCACACTGCAAACATACGAAGAAGAAAAAGTAACCACATATTTTATAATCTTCAGCATCATCTGTGCATCTGATTGTCACAACCAGCTTTAGTTGTTCAGACTACTCATCTAAGTCATAAAATTTACATTCACTGGACTAACTACCTGCCATTTCAGACATGAACGCAAAAAGCTCTCACCGATAAGGACACTCCTGAAGTTGACGTGGGAACGATCAAAAGCGATTGCCGGGTCCCGCGTCTGACCAACCAGCAGAAACGGTACTGAGACGTTCTGCTGTGAGATGTCAAACTGCCAGAAAGATTCGACAAGATCCAGAGATGAAGATTTAAACTCGAAGTGCATCTGAATGCAATCACACGTGCAGCAATCACTTGCTCACTGCAGCAACCACCTTCTGGAAGTTGTAGGGAACCACATCCCTCCCTCTGTCCCTTCTCTCCCCTTTCTTTTTTTCTCATTTTCACATTGTTCTCTCTTCTTTTCACCCCCCCTTTCCTCGTTCTCTGCCCTCTCTCCCTTATTCAGCTGTAAGTAAACTGGAAAGCGCCATACAAAAGTGTCTTCAGCGGCATATGGCAAATTCCAGCCTACGAACGCATTTAGACTATAGCTTGCTACTAAAAGACCCGCGATGTGTACTTTTGTGACTTTTGTGTACCTTTACAAATTTCTTGGACTATACTGTGCAACGTAACTGCACAGACAATATGGTATCATTGGCATCACTTGTGTGGACATCTGTATACACTGTATACTAACTGCTAACATAAGAATACAGCTCTGCAGCCGAGGGCATCTCGATAATCTAAAGGTTCAATAGTCCTAAGGTTTGATAGTCCATAAGTTTTAGGGTTTTTTCTCTATACACTTCTAAAGACGTTGACTCATTTTTCACATTCCCTTTCAAGAGTAGGGATAAGGTTACGGTTACGGTTAAAGTAAAGATGAGGGTTAAAGTTAGTGAAAAAGTCAGTGAAAATCCATGTTGCATTCACACACCTTCGAACTATCGAACCTTCGAATTACAGACACACAGCCGTATAATCTAGTTGCTTACGCTCGTACCTGTGTTTTCTTGCCGCTGTAGACGAGCCCGTCGCTGCAATGACAGATGAACGCCGGCGACTGATTAGCGTCGACGTCGTCACAACACTTCCAAGCAAACGAATAGCTCTGACTGGTCGGGTTGATGACGTCAAACTTCACCGAACAGCCGACTCCCACGCCCGAGCTCATGAACTCTGTGCATCCACAATGAAACCGCACATATAGCACAGACAGACATAAAATATATGTGCAAGATGAAAATGACAAAAACTTAGTAAGCCACAAACAAACTCAATTTATAAACGGTCCGAAAAATACGTAATGATGAGCTAACGACTGACGCTGCTTTCTGCTGTGTTAAGTCGTACGTAACTACGTATGTCCGAGAGAGATAACGTCAAAAAGTCAGCAATCGCTACGCTAAATCGTGAGTAACAGAAAAAAATGCACAATAATTATGCATCACTACCATCTCACGCACAAGTCAACACATCTTAATAACAAACTCATTAAAGCGTCGTTTAGGCCTAACTACTTCTTCTCGTCCCTTATTTGCTGGCACTACTAAAATGCTTACTTTTTACACTGGCTGTGTCTGAGATGTTGACCATACGACGTAACCCACATTTTATTGCCAGCAGCTTCAAAATCTTAAATGTTATCTATATTATGAATATATGATGACAATGGACAACAAGATAGTGACAGGACCTATGCAGCGTGTACTGGGGTCAAGGGCCGTGCTTCCGTGTGGACCGGGCAGGTCAGCATTGCGACGTCCACTGCGGATGTAGTCCGAGTCCTCCAGCTCGAAGTGACAGTACGGCAACAAACTGCGACCGCGCATGCGCACCACTGGACCGCTGCGTCCCGGCTCCACGTTTGGAATACTGAAAAACACGCAGACAAAAACTCCCATAAAACTGTGTTTGTGAGTGCAGCTTTAACGGTATTAACAAAGACAAAGCTCGTCGCTCAACTAACGAGAAAGCGTTAAGCATGAATCGTGCCTGGACGAGCGGATAAAATCCATTACGACAGTGTGTGACATAAAAAATGAAGTGGAAATAATTCTGAAACGTAAAAAGCGGGAACGGACAAAACGCTAATCGTTAATGGTTTTCGTTATTCAGTCGCAGACTCAACCGCTTACCAGCAAATAGACACGGTGAATAAGCACGGCTAGTTTCAGTTAACAATAGTCTTGTTATAAAAAAGAAGAAATGTAGTCAACAATGCGACTTTGTCTTCGGTCCACTACACAGCTGGCGACTGAAAAAACCTACGCTTATCATGGCATTCAATGAACAACCGTTTACTACGACCAACCAAAATCGTCACGGAATGCAGCAGTGCTGCCACAAGTTTGTTTAATTGCTGTCCACGGAAACGACAGTAGTATTGTTTTCATCACCGTCGCAAAGTTTTCTGTTCGTATGTTTTTTTTCTGCCAACACAATAATTCATAAAACTGCAGTTGGCGTGACGAATTTTGCATAAACATGTATTTTAACAAACGCTAGCAGCCTACTAAATTTCAAGGTCAAAGACCAAATGTCAAAGTCACATGGGTGTTTCTGCACGTTTTTAGTGTTTTTGCGTGATACCTGCGGGCAGTAGTTAGCCTTGAGCGAGAGTTTCACCTCAGCATTTGTACTTAATATATTCTAACTGTTTGGCTCGTGTTTACGGCAAATAAATTCCTCCCTCACTTTCCCTACACTCTCAGCCACGGCAAGTGACGGCAGTAAAACGACGCTGCCGCAAGACTCACGTGCAGAGAAGTTGTGCTTCATAGTCAGCGACGTCAAGAGGCGAAAACTTGACCGTGATCTCAGCAGTCTTACCGGCCGCTATCACTCCACACTCCGGCTCCACACAGAACGGCACGTAGGACGACACGTCTAACCACAGACAAAGACTGTGCATAGCGGTATATCTTTATTAGAGCCGGTAACGACTAAATTGTTTTATCCTTACTTGTAGTTAATTTTGCAAAAATTAGCGATTAATTAGTCATTAATTTCGACTAAAACTGTTTTATTTACATCTGGTGTGGGCGCATAAAATAATGATGACGATGGTAGTGGCTAACGAGAGCAACTGAAAGATGAGAAATAATATTACAAGCGAGAGCGCTGGACGGTCGAATGTTGCTGGTATCGTCAACGCGTATCATGAGTGGCCCCGCACTTGCGGGTCTAGGACTGTCCACAGTGGCGGACCGAGGACTGTGAACAACGACGGCTCCACCACGAGGTGTCCTAGTAACAGGGGCCACGCCAGCAGTGATGTTGTGCATGTTGATCTCCCAGCTGAACTGCAGGCCCACCGAACCTACGTTCTCCAGCTGCATGCTTCACAGCATCACAACATACGCATTCGTATAAGTCATATTTCACAAGGTAGTGTAGCAACGCAGCGAGATGTGTGAAATATTAAATAACCATTTTATTGGTAAATTTTTTTAAAGTATGTGTCAATGAAAAATTTGGGAAAATTGGTCGATATCTAGCGATGGTATAGACAAATGTTGGAGGCTTGGTTTTTGGCCTACCCGTATGCTAAAGAAATGTTGAAATCTATACTATCGAGTCTCCAAATCACTGAGAAAGAATGAATTGCTGGGAAAAGAGATGAGTTCCCAATACGCCACAGACTATGGGTATGGTTCTTGGGACAGAGTGGTAAGCCCTTCCTATTCAAATCATACATGTAAATCACACCTTATAATATAATTCGTCAAAGTACTGCTTTGCAATATCTTTGCGATTTTTGTTGCTTTTAATATGTGCAAAGCAAATTCTTACTGGTAGATTCTGGTTTGGAACATGAGCGTATCGCGAAACAGCAGTTGGTCTTGTTTCAGCTGATACTTGCAGTAGTTGCTGACGGCTGAGACGAACAGTGTAACGTTGCGAGTTGACTCCGACTGTTCAGTGTGAACGGGTTCTGGCTCCGTCTCTATTACTTTCTTCTTCGTCGGCAAGAAGGCTGGCGTCTGGACTGTCAACTCCTTCTGTGCACTTTGTGACAAACGTGCACGCAATATGTAGTGTTTACGCGACGATCGCCGCGACCGTCTCCTCGTGTATTCACCACAGGCGCTCGGTCGCCGCGACTATGCAAATGATCACCAGTAACAGCGCGACGTTTGGCGGGAATATATGTATGTACTGTGTTATTACGATATTGACGACGTCACACTGTTTACGTCGAAAATGGAGTTAGACGGTAATAATATCAATGATAATTTGTGGAATTTGTTAAAAGATATCCGGTGCTGTGGAAAACTGATCATCAGCTTTGAGCTGCAGCTTGAAAGCTGTAGTGTTTTGAAGCTCCTGCGACCTAGTCATTTTCCTTTTTATGCCAATCTAGTTACTGGCTGCCATACGCAATAAATCGTACATAACTATGGCTGGCCAAGCCCTAGAAATCGAGCTTATTTTTGATTGATATAATTTGCATAGCGGCGACGATCCGTTAACAGGTTGCTTGAACGATCGCCTGTTCGATTGCTGCGATCGTCGCGGCGATCGTCGCCGCGGCGATCGTCGCTGCGACATTCGCCTCATGTATTCACTACAAGCAACTGGTCGGGGCGATGGTCGCGGCGACGATCGCCTCGTACAAACTATATCAATTTTGACAGAATATAAAAAGCAATGCCGTGTTTACATGAGGCGATCGTCGCGGCGACTGGTCGCGGCGACTGGTCGCGGCGACCGGTTGCGGCGACGATCGTCACGACCGGTCGCCTCGTGTATTCACTACAAGCAACTGGTCGCGGCGATAGCCGCGGCGACCGGTTGCCAGTAGCGAATACACGAGGCGACTGTCGCGGCGACGATCGCCGCAGTCGAACAGGCGATCGTTCAATCAACCCGTTTGCGGATCGTCGCCGCTATGCAAATTATATCGATCAAAAATAAGCTTGATTTCTGGGGCCTAGATGGCTATAATAATGCACGTTTTATTGCCTATGACAACCAGTGGCTGGATTGACATAAAAAGGAAAATTACCAGGTCGCAGGAGCTTCAAAACAGTACAACTTTCAAGCTGCAACTCACAGTACCGGATATAGGCCTATTTCCACTAATTACAAAAATCAACATTGACATTCTCATCGTCGGACTCCATTTCCAACGTAAACAGTGTGACGTCAACAACAGCGTAATAACACAGTACATATATCCCCGCCATATGTTGCGCTGTGACTGGTGCTCATTTGCATAGTCGCGGCGACCGATCGCTTGTAGTGAATACACGAGGAGGCGGTCGCGGCGATCGTCGCTGGGACCGATCGCCGCAACGATCGCCTCGTGTATTCAGTACATAACCAGCCCCAGCAAGCACCAGCAGAGCTTTTAAACTTTGAACTTAATACGTTACTAAATGGTAGTTTAATTTTATACAAATCGGCGTACCACAAATAACTTTAATGTACTGTAATGTTACTCAGACATATTTCAATACCAGTAATAGACAAAAACGTTCTATATTTGAGACAGTTAATGAAGACCATGATGTAATTCATGTCTTGAATATAAGTGAAAGTAAAATTCCGACAGCAGAAATTAGAGCTCCGTTGTAAATCGGATGGCCAAACTGCTGCAGAGACTAACCTCTTATTAAAATCAATGGATAGATCAACTAAAAGGTGCTCGTGAAAGTGCATATCTCCGCCAATTAAAGTAACTTAAACATTTCAACTACTACTTTCTATTATTACTACTACTACTACTACTATAACTACTACTATAATGTGCTGGTGATGTGATCACGTCTAAATAGCAATGACGTCATACATGATGAGTCACTGATGTGTCCACATACACAGACAGTAAGACAGACAGACACAAAGCGATTATTTAGTCTCCACCAGTTCACTACGTTAATTTTGGCGGATAATAAATCGATCAAACCATCCGTCCATCAATCAGTCAGACAATCAAACAGTGATTCAACCATCATCACTATCAAAACACAGCAGAAGAAGGTAATCATTACGTGTCAGCAGTAGTAGCAGATATCCAGCGGACAGTTTTGAGTCGGTCGTCCCAGTCAGCAACATCAACCACCGGTCTGTCGTAGACTATGCGTACAACTCGACAGTGCAGCTCGTGCTGGGACAGAGTCAGAGGCTTGTCAGTACACAGTGTCATCGTCATGTCCTTAGCACGACCGCCGTGCAGGTGACCTACGACATACAGCAGCCAAAGACGGCTAGATTGCTATTATGGAGTAGTCCATGCAGGAGCAGACGTTAAAGGATCTTTTGAGGAAAACCATATCTCAACGCTATCGAGCGTCAGCTGCCGTACTGGATCGCACAGTGTTACCTGCCACCCAACACAGGTAAACGCGCCGTACCTTAACCCCAGCCAGGCAGGCTGGCAGGCAAACTAGATTTGCCTACCCCAGAGAGATAGAAAACCGAGTTGGTATCACCCACCCAGCTTTTCGAGGACAAAACGGCAAAACATATCTACAGTAGCCTATGGCAAAAATCCTAACTACAAGCTACAAAGTTTTCAAAATGTTACTTGAAAATTTATTTATTAGGCTAAATATACCAAACAAGTGTGTTCACTATTTATTAACAAACTTTACAAGAATATTTAAAACGTTGGAGTAACAAACCGAAAAATGAATCGTTTAAAAAGAGCTTTTCAGTTGTCTGGAAAAATTACCAAAAACAGATCAGATGTTTTGCTATTCTGCCCTCGTTATACTGGAGACACGGCTTGCATTAGAAGCTTACAGCACAAGGAAAAAAATATAATTTATTAAGTTGTTTCAGCTATTACCTATACGCGGTGAGAACGTAAGATTGGAGTCTTCAGGCCACGTGAACTTGACAGCGCTGTCAGAGTGATTGGTCATCGTGAAGCTGAGAGTTCGACTCTCACTGATTGGCACCTCACCAAACCGCAGCACGTTCGACTTAAAAGCTGTACAATCAATAGAGCATACAACAAATGTATAGGTTTTCACAGGATCTGCTGTTTTTTTTTCCTGCAGCAGTGCAACACATTCAAAAATTATCACTGAAGAAAATCACACACAAGTTGAATCCTAACAGACGCCAGTGTGGCCGTCCGCTTATGGGGTGTTTACACGATCCAGCAAACGTCCAGCAAACTTTCAGCAACCGTAATGCTGGACGTTTGCTGGAAGTTCGCTGGACGTTTGCTGCCATATGTTATGATGGAGCTAGACGTTTGCTGGAAGTTTGCTGAAAGTTTGCTGGACAGATTTGATTACAGAGAAAGCTACTGTTGAATATTTGAATTCGGCCAAATGGCTAAAATTCTATTTACTACAGAAGTTTTACTAACCAGCGATATCGCCGTCAATCACGGTGACGTCATCAGTGACGTCATCAACCACTGACGGTACGCAGTAAATGGTGATGTCATCGTGGTAAGCTTCAGCGACCAGGTGAACGATGCAGTCCTCATACTGGTTATCAACCACCCTCAGCATGATCTGTCCTTGTGACTTCTTAGCCACTGACGCGTGGTAACAGACCTCGAATGACGCGCTCTCGCCTACGTCCAGAATAGCTGACGACACTTGCGATCTACCGCTCGCTACAAACCACATCAACGAACGTATATTTCTCAGACATTCTAATGACTGAACAACTAAAGTGATCCGTTGCGTATATAACCTGGAAGAGAACTCAGAAACCCTGAATCCAGATTCTAAATGGCTAAACCGGATCGCCAACAAAAAGTCTAAATGGTCGGTTTTAGGACCACTGTAGAATTTCATCAAAATGCGTTCATACCCTGCAGAGACACACTGTCACTTTTCGCCTTATTTTCCATTAGTAAAAAGTCTGAATTATGATAATCCAAAAGCCACAAAAAATGCCAGCTGCCACCAAAATCTAACAAGTTCCTCGTTGCGCCATGCTCAACCCTCAGAAAAGTTTGACAAAATTCTTCTCAAGTAAACTAGCTGACAGAAAAAAAACGAACAAAGAAACAGAGAGAGACCGTCACATAACTTTTTTTCGGCGGAGTTAATTACAGCATTAGTTGAACTACCGCAGTAAAATATTAGCTCAAATATTTCGCTAATTAATGCGTTGATAAAAGCAATGAAAAACAGCAAGCAGCTATAAAGACCGTCAGCACTGCGCACTGTCTGTCCACCATCGCTGGCTGCACGAAGTGAAAACACATCATCTGCATCAACCATGTCAATGTCCACCTGCACATGCATATCCAGAGAGAATAATGTAATAATATAATGAATAACACAAATAATACTTTAAAAAGATTAAATCGCCGACAGTCAACAGCGCTATCTCACAGCTCTGCGACCGATACGAACGGTGCTCATCTTCATTTCCAAGGCCCCGAGCCAGCAGTGAGTGCAAATACAGCTTACACTGTGTCTCAGAAAAAACATCCCCGACATTTTCGACTGTAACTTGAAAACCAAGTAACAAATTTTGATAATTTTTGGTACGAATATTCCCAACACAATATGCCATCAAACAACCGCTTAGTTTCCCACTCACCCAATGTATGCTTCTGCACTACCTAGGGAAATCAGATCAAGCGAAATGTGTGTTGAAATAAACAGGAAACCTGAAAAAACATCCCCGACATCATCGATTGTAACGTAAAGAAAAATTAGCAGATTTTAATAATTTTTGCAAAAATATTTCTGACACCACTGGCTATTAAATAAGTGTTTTAGTTTCCACCTCACCCAACGTCTGCTTTTGCACTACCTGGGGAAATCAGACCAAGCGTAATACGTGTTAAAATAAATGAAAAAACGTGGATAAATTCCATCCATCCTAATCTGTGGGCCCCAACAGCCGGTCTATTACAAGGTTTGACTGTTATGCAGCAGTGTGTCTACCACACAAAGTTTAGGAATGTTTGTGAAGTCAAAAAGTGACTGGTACAGCCTGGATTAGTCTGGAGCAGAACATTATCGATACTGCTGTCAATGAATGGAGAAAGCGTCTCCTTGCCTGTGTTCGCATAGTGAGCCAAACAATTTTACTGCAGGCAATTAAAAATGGACGTCTAGATGAAATGTCAGCCAAAGTGTCAGAAATGTGAACAAAATGTGTTTTTACGCGTTGTGTTAATTAAGCAATCATATTGCATTGGATGAAAAAGTGATATTTCGCTGGTTGTGTTTGTCCCAGGTAAAAATGGCAAAAACAGGCATAAACAAACGTTAGGTGAGGTGGAAAACTAAATAATCATTTGATGGCAAGTTGTGTCAGGAATATTCGTTCCAAAAATTATCAAAATCTGATAATTGGTTTTCAAGTTACAGTCAAAAATGTCGGGGATGTTTTTTTCAGACACAGTGTAGTTATAATAAACGAAGGGCCAGCACTCTCATCTGCCTTTACATTCCAGGCTGTTAGGCCGGTACCAAATGATACTGCTTGGTAACAGAGACACATACGTTATATTAAATCTGACATACTGAAATAACTCCAAGAAAAACAGCAATAGTTGCCGAATTGACGAAATGTCCACACTTTAGCAATTACAGTCTGTAATCTGATACATTTATATAGCTTACTAGTCACCACTTAAACCGTTTATTCATAAAGAAATCAACACGGAAGACTTATGGGGGTGTTTACACGATCCAGCAAACGTCCAGCAAACTTCCAGCAAATGTATTCAAAATACACGCGCTAATGCTGGATCGTGTAAACACCCTATTACCTTGCAGGTGAGCGTGCCGTCGTTGACAATGACAACGGGCAGTGTCTGTGTACGACCAATGATGCACCTCTGAAACACCAGCACAGGCTGTCCTCTCTTGTTGCGCAGTGTCGGTCGCGCGATCACAATGTGAGGCAGGTTGCCTTCACCCACTAGCTCGAATGTCAGACTGCGACCCTTCGGCTGGTTCTGAGGAACTGTCTCAATTGACGCGTCGAATATCGCACTGTAGCTCTGTAAGCACAACACATTTACAGAACTGAACATATTCTTGCGTATGCAGAGAAGTTACGAGTTGTGTTTTATGTTAGGTTTAATGTTGGGTTATATCTCGCAAGCAATTGGCCATTTTGTACCTAGATAGCTTTTGACTAATTGACTGAATGTTTGATTGATGTGATAAATTATATATAGATGGATTGACTGATTAGTTTTTTGGGAATAATTGCGAGAGTTGGACTCTCGTGAAATAACGTTAGAAACGTAGCGCGCGAAAAGTAAAAAAAAATAATCCATATTTAAACAAAAAAGATATTTTAGATTGTGAACAATCTCATGTACTCCTCGTGCGCATTATTTTCTCCTGTATGCTTTTAACTGCTTTTCAGTGCCTTTCTTTTCACACCGCAAATGACGATCTACTATGGGTGGTCCATAGTGACCATGCATCTATCTAGCACCGTTATGGAAATATGGCCGTTTGAAATTATTCCAGGAAGACTCTTCCAGGAACAGAGGTCAGTCGTTGGTCAGTCGTCGGCCGGTCGTCGGTCGGTCGCTCGGTCCTCAATATTACACTGATCTTATATACTCCTCTTCACTACGTTAGGAACGTAGCGCGCGAGGAGTAAAAAATTGCTAAATTCAAGCAGTTTCACGATTACGCACAGTTGCAGAGGTAAACTGGTAAACACATCGCGTGAGGCATAAAAACCTGCCACCAAACTTTTGTCCATATCTTTGCCAATTATTAGCAGATTTTAAAACTTCTCTCATTGCCACACTCAGTGGACAGCTTGAATTAACGTGGGCGAAGTAAAAGTAAAGAATGCAATATCACACAAATAGCTCATCTGCCTTTCTACGGCCGTTGAGCCCATGGGTGGATAGACCACTGAGTCCGTGACGCATGGCCAGTGCGACGCCAGACCTACGGTTACCTTCCCAGCCTCGGGGCATCACCGCCCTTTGACCGGTACCAAATTATACTGCTTCGTGAACAGAGGCACATGTGTGCGAACAACTTGACCAGAGTCATTACCTGGCAGTGCACCGGGCGAAAGTTGAACCAGCAACCTCGCGGTCACCAGTTCGGCATGCTAACGTTACACTACCAATGCTATCACACATTAACGGCGTCGCTACACTACTGACACAGCTGCAGACACGTAAACTGCGTGATAAGCAGCGGACCTGCATGGCAGTGGGGCTGAATGTGACGACGGCGTAGGTGTGATCCTGAGCGGGAATCTGTGCTCGACTTGGACTCACTTCAAACACTTCCGACTGCTTCGACGATGTTTTGCTACCAGCTCCTGCTGCTCCAGACGACGACGTTGACTTGACTGTAAACACTACATCACACGCCACCTGAGACACAGCACACAGACAACTCTCAATTAAACGCATGAGATGTAACACGTCAATACTGCCGACATATTACGCGACCGTCCGCCTGGCTATATAAGCATACAGCACCATTTACTGATTTTAAATTTCAATCACATTTTTACACTGACACCGTATAAGCGTTTTATCCTGTAGGATTTTGATCTTTGAGCTTTTAAGCTATAAAATGACACACTGGTTACACTTGTCCTATACAATGCTCACATTTATTTTGGTTTTTAGCCGACTGTACTTAAGTAACGGTCAAGCTATTGGCATGGTTGTCGTCCGTCCAACCTTGAAGGTCACTGAAAACCAGTATGGTCGAGTCGACTATCCTAGTGACAGCTGAGCTTCTTGTTCTACACTCTTTTGTTTTCGGGTTACGAAACTCTACGGAACAGATAGACAGAAATTTGTGTATAAACATATCATTACTATTTGTGTGTTTAATGCAACTGAGTTCAAAGAGACCAAAATTCATTAAACATAAATTGAATTCAAAAACGCAACGGACACAAAACGTACCTTTTTCACGTTGCTGATCTTGAAGCGAGCTCTGGTCTTGACGCCGACAAGCGCGCTGCTGAACACAAATCTGCGTTCGTCCTCGTTATAAACTCCACCACAACTCGTCTGACCCAACAGTTTCAGTCTCTGGGCAGCAAGCGTCGTATCCAAACCCCCGACACCACTGCTGGTCTTGCAGATGTGATGCTCCTCGAATATGGAGCCCAGGTCGTCGACGTTAATGGTCGGAATGCAAGCTTCGGCGACGAGGCGGTAAGGTATACCGGCGGGGTTGTCTCGCGGACTTCTACCGCTGATGTCTATTGCAAGCTCCTGTACCAATCACCAGCTTCAGTTACGAACAAAAAGAATTCAGTGATAATTTATCAATAACATAAAATACAACAAAACGTTTATTTTATGTTTAGGTTATTTTTAATAGTTATTTGTGTAAATTTAATTTTGTTGAATTAACATTTTTACACTACTACGAGTGTTGCTACTACTACCATAATTTATTAGTAAGCATAATTATGGTAAGTAGGTACATCATTATTATTCTACACGATGTTTCATAAAAAATGGACCCCTTTTGTTTTTTTTCTTAATTTACTCAAATTATGAGCAACTTACATGAAATTTTTACCAGTTGTGGCTGAAGAAATACTAATTCGAAATATTTGAAATATGGCAATTGATAAAATATTTTTTGCTAGTCGTGATATAACGCTGACGTCATAATGTGTCACAGGTACAAACTTGCTAGTCTCAACTGGTGCTGTCAGTGGCTACCCTGCTTCGATGGTAAACTTAATCTGGTTAGCTAATGAAAAATGCTTATCCTGTCAGCACTGAGCAACATAGAGACATAAAATTGGGCGTTTGTAATCCAAAAACTTAACACCTTGCAAGCTCGGTGTGATAGTGCACTGTGTTGCTCGAACATGTGAAAGACCAACTATCCCCACACATTCGTAAATTTAATCGCTTTGCACGTTTTTGTGGTTGCAACTGTAAAACTTCAAATACTTGACACCAACGAACCAGATTTTTCACCACTGAAGCAGGGTAGCAACTGGCAGCACCAATTGGGATTAGCCTGTTTGTACCCATGACACATTATAATGTCAGCGTTACATCACGACTAGCAAAGAATATTTAATCAACTTCCATGTTTTGTTAAGACATTTCAAATTAGTATTTATTCAGCTACAACTAATAAAAATTTCATGCAAATTGCTCATCATTTGAGTGAATTATAAAAAAAACAAAAAGGAGTCCTTTATATGAAACACCGTGTATCATACATTCCATGCAGTGTTTGCTTTCAATCACTTTTAGCCCCTAAAATTTTAACTGTCTAGGTCAAAGATAATAATATTTATATGTATTTTTTACAATGCATTATGGTTAACGCATTAACGCATTACTAATCTGCTGTAAAAAGATCAGTTTACAAGTAAAGTGGCTGAGTGACTGGCAAACCTCTTCACAGGCGCCTTGTGACTCTGCGACGCAGTCGACATTGACAGTGACGTGGTTGTTAGGTTGAATGCTGCCGAATGCTGGGTAAACAGTGAACATGCCCAGATTCAGTCTGGTCTGACCCGGACCTCCCGCCTGCTCCAGCCTGCAGGTCCATTCACACCAGCAACAACTGAACTAATTACGTTTGCACATGTGCAACAGGATTGCAAGAAAACTATACTAAAACTATGTGTTGTACTGCGGTATACGAGACATCGGCCTACCTGTATACACCGTGTCTCAATAAAAAACGTGCCACTTTTATTTTTTTAATAACTCCAAGAAACATTGGCCGATTTTGATAATTTTTGGCGACCAGCATCATGAAGAAACTTGACGTAAACGACTGTAGTTTAGCCCATCTCACTTTAATACTGTCACTACACTACCTTGTGAAATGCAGAAGTCGTAGTTTGGCCGTTTACAACGATGAATCATACTGAGAAGCGCATGCATCGGCTCAAAAAATCACTGAGACAACAAAATTATTGAAAATCAAAATCTCTTACATATCTAACATTAATCGCATTTATTCTAAGATCTTACATAGACGAACTGAAATGACGCATTAACAGCGACTTAGCCGCTCTGGGTCGCGCGTTATTGAACATGCTGTTGGCGAGTCGCTCAACGTCAATCCACTTGGGTTTGTGCTGGAGGACATTTTGAGCAGATGCAGTAATAAAATAATGTGATGTAACACATAAAACTTTTTGAGAGATAATAACTGTTACTCGTGTTTGTCGCTATTTGGTGAATCATTTCTGAGCTGATGCCTGCACCCATTATGAATTCATTGTTGTAAACGGCCAAACTACGACTTCTGCATTTTACAAGGTAGTGTAACAACCGTATTATGCTGAAATGGGCTGAACTACAGCCACTTATGTCAAGTTTTTTTTCGTAATGTTGCTTGCCAAAAATTTACGAAATCAGTCAATGTTCTACGAAGTTATTCAAAAAACAGAAGTGGCAAATTTTTATTGAGACACGGTGTAGTTTCTATCAAGCCATAAATGTTCAACAAATCGTATATAAGCCTAGTATTAAGCACTGGTTTTGTCTACTGTGCATAGGCCTACTACCTCTAACATTACCAATGGCGTACGTCGAGGCAGGGAAGAGAGGAGGCACGGAAGGAGTTACTTCCCTTGAATTTTAAGCTGTCGAATAACTTTTGTCTGTAAAATTTTCGTCAAAGATACAAAATGTGCAGAAATTTAAGAGCAAAAATTGATATTGCAAGCACCCACATCATTTTTGTCGAAAGTTTCTAGCTGTTTGTCGTAAAATGGCAACTTGTTTCCACCCCCAACGTTTTTTAACCTGCAACGAACACAGTTATAGTGCAAAAAGCTATAACAAACGTACTTGGGTTTAGCTCGAGCCTTCTCAGCGTCGGTCTTGTTCTGTTGGTCCACACTGCTCTGCATGTTGCTGCGCACCACAACACGAACACATATCAATCAAGGACTCAGATTAAGTAGCAAACATCCCAATCCACCTGCGGTCTATTTGTTAGATGTAGACCTATTTACGTCAAAGTTGTAGGCCTACTGACTTTGGTGTTATTGTAATAGTATTTTTGTTTTAATTCTAAAAATATTTTTAAAAATATTTCTATTTTTTCCCTTGATAAATGTAACTCTAAGAATGTTTGAAAATTAATAAATTATTATTAAAATTTGTTATTATTGTTATTATTTTTTAAGCCCTTAAAAAATTTTTTAAATGTGGTGTCAAAAATTAGTTAGGCTTACAACAAACGGAATGGAATGACCATCATTCCGAGCTCTCAGCTGAAACAGAATAGAACTAAAATGATGCAAAAAAACCCAAAAACGAAATACGCTAAAAGATAAAAACGCCGTCTCAATCGTCACATAAAATGACCTGAGATCTTCTAACCAAAGTCAACAAAACAAGACACTGTCGTACTGACTCATGCACATTATGATTATTGTCAATGTGACTTATTTCACTGTTCCTATTACTATTCTGGCTAGAAGTGACAGTAGACTGATAGTACTAACTCGTTACGCTTGAGTCGCATCTTCGTCGACTCGCCGCCCAGTGACAAAGTGTTGTTGCTTCGCTTCCTGAACGCGTTTTAACACACACGTAACGTAATCATGGCTAAACGATCAGGTTCACTATTGGCGTGACTGGCAGCGTCAAGTGATCTGCTGACAAATAACGAGAGTTGAGGCGTTATGACATTATCAATGTCAAATCCAGAGGCGACTATTTCCTTCTATACTTCCCCCTTTTCTCATACCCTTCTCGACTTCGTTTCTTCTCTTTCTCCTACCACTTTACTGAAAACCCCTTAAATGTAGCCAAGGAATTAGGACAAGAGCTGTAAGATGAAGCAGCAAAGCCAAGCAGCTTCAAATTGGGGACATTCTGAACGTGCAAAAACATTTGAAAGCGAGCTAGAAAGCAAAATTATGCAAGAACGTTTTAGAAATACACCTGATCACTGTTAATTTTTTAGTCTGACTTAAGCCAACAATCCCCTCTCTTAATGGTTGAAAAATCTTCCCCGAACTTTTTTTTTACAGCATATGCTCCAAGGTTTACATGGTGCAAACGCCCCTGAACTGGTCAAGTCTTTGACTGCTAAAAGTCGCAGTAGTTACTGGTCCTGCTGGTTCTATCAGTCTGTATGCTGAGATATGATATATGCTTCGTGCTATGTACATTATCTGCACTGTAAAGCTGCCAGTTTGATCCAGCACATGAACTAAAATAATTAAAACCACCGCACTCTCCTTCTTATGGTAAAAGCAGTTGCAGTTCTGAGGGCTAATAATGACAGTAAAAACAGTTTTTCATTGTTTTGGTGACAATTTGGCAGAGGCTTCAAATGCAGAGATCAAATTATCACAGCAAACTGCAAGCTTACGCCGAATGCCAATAGCATTACCGCAGTGGCGTCATTTCACTATATCCTTGGGGGGTCCACTCTCTCCCCCTTTCTTTCCCCTCTCTCCCCTCCTTCCTCC
>Ga0209367_1001927_pt1 | contig 26646 bp, 7 predicted proteins | sample WorMetLIZISLAND2_FD_187412 | JGI IMG/M metagenome (GOLD analysis project Ga0209367, IMG submission 187412) | Marine gutless worms symbiont microbial communities from Max Planck institute for Marine Microbiology, Germany - Olavius geniculatus... ... | reverse complement strand
ATGCTTTCCCCTTTGTGCTGTAATATGCCTGATTTGTATGTACTGTGATGCCTATAAGTGCTCATGGCCTTGGCATTGTACTTGGTTTCCAAGTTTCATATAAATAAATAAATAATACGTGCGAGATAGGCTTAATTGAAAGTCGTACACGCGCTATCGATTGCAAACAGAAACTGCTACACGGTGTCGAGCGTCTCATTAGCATTAGCTTAGATTTTTTGTTTCTAGTCCTTACCGTGAGGAGTATACAAAGGTTGCGGAAGATGGCGCCACAGATGCCTAGGACTCCGAGCGCCGAAACCACTATTCCAACACAAATCGTCACATAGCCGGCAGAGTAGATAAAGTTGAACTCATTCTCAGGGTCGACGAACTGCTGGAATGATGACGTCACGTCGGCGCGCAGCCATATCCCGACACACACCGCGCACACTCCCGACAGCTAACATTATAACATTTTACAATGTATGTGCAACACCGCGCGATGACCAGTGCGATTGTTTTGGCATGCTACTAAAAAGGTAAATGTAAAGTCCAGTACTTGCTGTAGCGCTTCTTACATGAGACGAACTCGTTGCCAGAAGCGCTTTTGACAATCGCGGAAGTGGCAGCTGATTGGCATGAACAAATGATACCGCGCAGCGCACTACGCGGCTATCCATTGCCCGCGTGAACGAACAATTGGACCCGCAGTTTGCAACTAGCAGACATACCACCGCGCCAATCAGGCACACTAGGACTTCACCCCGTAGCCCGTAAGCTACTACTCATTTCCCATTCCACGGAGGATAGGAGGCTGAGTTGGCCTGAGTGCACAGTAAGTAGGTTAGCAACTTGCTCAAGTTTGCTTGCAAATGACCGGCAGATGAGAATCGAACCGCAACGTGAAAGTTACGAGTCGACACCAACCACTAGACACTTGCACCTACACAGGCAGGTAGGTGTGAGCAACTTGCCCAGAGTTGTTGCTTGGTAGTACATCGGCTGGGAATTGAACCGTGGACCTTTCAGTCTAGTATCCAACGCCGTAACCGTTGAGCCACCAATACTCTGGGCCTATCGATGGACAACATGAAAGGAGATTCACATTCTGCGCCTTGCAACGCCGTATACAAATTTCCACTTTTCTCCTACGTGGCATAAATTGTTTTAAAGAAAGTAGGCCTACAAGTAAGTAGTATGCTTCTAGCCTCTTTAGGTGTAATTTAGCACGTATATATGCTTGCTCTGCTTCCTCCAAGTAGTGCAAAAGCAGACGTTGGGTGAGGTGGAAACTAAAACATTTATTTAATAGCCAGTTGTGTCGGAAATATTTCTGCCAAATGTTATTAAAATCTGCTTATTTTTATTCAAAGCACGATCGATAATGTTGGGGATGTTTTTTTCAGGTTTTCTTTTATTGTAATACATATTCCGCTTGATCTGCTTTCCCTAGGTACTGCAGAAGCATCATTAGGTGAGGTGGGAAACTGAACGGTGTAGATCCTTAGGCCTATTACAGAGCCTATGCCTATTATCGATGCATGAGTGCAAAGTTGTTACTAAATAGCCTACAGTTGTGTAGTTGATCAATTGAACTCAGTTACGTACGCAGATCAGGCCGGATATAACGATGACGCCGCACTTGACGCATGCGTATAGCAGCTGTTTTCTATTTCCGCCGGGCATGCCCAGTGCGCCAGTCTGTTTGTGACGTCACATAGAAAGCCGACTGTAATCACGGCGGGCACTGCTATCGTTAAACCAATGCTTACGATGTGTCTGAACTAGAGAGTTACTCGACCGATGGATATTCCGTCCGCTCTCTGCAGCAGGAAATATTCTTCTGCTGCTTTCAGCTTTAACTACCGTTTGTGGTGTTAGGAACTGCAAAGTCTGGTCCGCGCGGTCTACGCCGCAATTCCAATGTAAAAAGCCGCGGACTATTGCAACGCATTAGCATGGCCATAATGCATAATAGCAGCAGTTAATTCGAACCACTTAGAACGCAGTATACGAAGTTGCAAAAAAGAAAAGTCATATTCTGTCATAACTGCTGCTAATGTTGACCTATTTTCAGTGGCTTTTATCCATGTACCTGATGGGCGAAAATAGGGGGAGGAAATTTTTGTTATGGTGTAGATCAAAACTCTTCTTTATTTTTCACTGGGCAGTGTACATTTACTATACTTTTCTCTTTTTTCTACTGGGCAATCTACATCCCTAACAAGAAAAGAGTTCAAAACGGGTGAAAAGGCTTGAACCCAAAAGTGGGGGGTAACTTTGGCCTTATCGCTCACCGTTTAGCGACAGTACATCAGTGACAGACAGACGGACAAACAGACAGACGACATACAACAAATCGTGCTACATACGCTCTAGAGCACAGCTGTAGCGCGTCAAAAACGGCAAAAATTTTGATCATCAAATGTCATAATATGTAAGCTATGTTATAACGCGTTCAGTAGCCCAAATTCCATTACGCCGACTTTCACTGAAACTGCACATCGAAAACAGCAAAAATAACAAAAGGTGATATTGCCCGCATCACACTGACTGTGTGTCAATGTGCTGCTGAATAATATCACTTTTTGTAATTTTTGCTGTTTTCGATAGTAACAGTTTTATTATAAATTGTCTCTTGATTCTAACAGTATAAAAATTTCGAAAATCGGTTAATTAATATTTGGTGAAATTATAAGGCGTACAAAAATAGTGCCATTATTTGGCCCACCATGTATTTTAACTCAATCAAACAGACCTTTGTATTTTTAATTTTTTTATCTTACTGTATTTGTCATCCCGCCACGGATTTCCAAATTCCTGCGGATCACAGTTTTAACGTCCATGCCGCATACCATTTCTTCGTTGCTGCTGCTGCTGCGCTGAAGAACGGACCTTTTTATCAGCTGTAGCGTAAAGCCGCATCGATCACTGCCAATAGTGATGGCCCATGCGGCATCGTAAATATCGATCTATCATTTCGATAAAAAATGCCGCGAACACTGTTTCCTGGTAGTGCGCGCGACTGACACTAAAAGCCTAGCGGTTGGGTTGAGTTGTAGCCTACGTTAAATGCACGATATCATACTGAGATGTTTTCGATTTGATCAACATGTTGAAATTACTCGCATGTGAAAGGAGCAAAAAGGTCAGCCCAGTGCTGTCGTAGTATTCGGCCGTCCACTTTCCTATACGATGTATTCGCTGACTGCGCGTTGCGCGCAATCCCGCTCTCGGGTCTCAGAGCGACGTATGAATTGAACTGAACTGACGTGGTTTAGCAAGGTTGGGCAAGCAGTAATGCATTACAGTAGGCACCGTCTAACGGCGTCGGCGTAGGGGTGTCAACATTGATGACCCCGAATGACCTTGAACCCCCAAAATAGGGGTTGTTGGTGAATTTTTAAACGATTTTGGGTTGCGACGCACATTTTAAAAGTGAAATGTGCTGAAAGAGGAGCGTAGATTGTCGAGTCCGAACGGTTCGAGTCGAAGAAAAACCGAGGCGTTCGAGTTCAACTCGGAAATTCCTCTAGTGTCAATTCCACGACAATGTCGAGGAAATGTTTTCCGCTCAAACCAACCATCTAGTCGGTCCTGTAAGGGTCCAGTGAAAGTAGTCTACCGTAGCACGTTGATACCAGTCTGGTTTGGCAATTTCTGGCTGGCTACTATCTGGCCAACGTGTCAACGATCGCTGTTTCGTGAGACAGAGGAATGTCGGGAGTAAAGGAATTAGATACGGCATTGGTAGATATATATTAACTGGCCAAACCAGACTGGTATCAACGTGTTACGATGGACTAAGCTTACTTCCACTGGATCCTTACAGGACTGGCTATAGATAGTTGGTTTGAGCGGAAAACATTTTCTCGACATTGTCGATGAATTGACACTCGAGGAATTTTCTAGGAATTTTCGAGTTCAACTCGAACGCAGCTCGAACTTTGAACATCGACTCGAACGATCGCAAAACTCAACAATCTAAGTTTCGATCTCTTAAATTCAAGGAGTCTTCCTTATGGAGGCCTGAAATTTAAATACTCTTTCAAGACGCATTATTAGACCTGTTTTATGAAAACAAGCTGTAGGCTAGGCCTACATTGACTGCCAAGGTGGCAGGATTGCTGCTATCGCGCGTCACGTGAGCTTTGCTAAAATTACTTGTATGTTTTTCGTTTAGTTTTCGAGTTAGGCCTATGCGCTTTTGCCAAACGAAGATAGGCTATCTACATATAGGCTAACTTTTGAAGCATTGATCTGATCGGCACAAATCAGCGCTATTTGGTGCATAACGTACATAGGCCTAACCTTGTAATTTATTTGGACCCAGCCTTGCAAGACAAATTGGCACCAGTGACGAATTTATAAAATCGTGTAACAAAAAGTCCAGCTGTCGCTAAGATGGCCGACCATACTGCCTGACAATTTGCTAGGCGTATATCCTACACGATCGGTGTTTCGTGAGAGAAAGGAATGTCGAGAATAAAGGAATTAGATACGGCATTGGTAGATATATATATATATATATATATATATATATATATATATATATATATATATTAACTGTTAGGTTAATCACTCAGTTGATACAGCTTGATCGTAATGCGCCATGCAAATTTTGGGGTTACAGGTATAGTACCCCCTATTTTCGGAGAACAGCTAGGCCTAAGCTAAGTGTTTTTAAAGGGTCGGAAACGGCAGCCTATGCTTTAAAAGGCGTTGGTCAGTTTTTATCTAACAATAGTAACCATGCTGTTTGGCCGCAATTTGCAATGTAATTATTTAGAGGTGTATTCAGTGCACCCGTTTCGAGTAATGACTGGTTGTAAGGACGTTTGCCTAACTTGTAGGGAATTCGATTGGTATATATCGCATGAGGCAACAACAACAATATTTATTAGGGAAAAAGCAACCAGGCTGCCAGAAAGGGCACAGGCCCATCAAAGCTGGCCACCCAAAAGTCAAATAAAGAAAATGCAATACATGCACAGAAAAACATACAGAACAAAAATATGCTGAGTATATCAACCTAAAAATGTCTAAATCATATGGCATAAGGCACTAGACAACCTTATTTGCTTGACCAGACAACTTTCCAATAAAACGCATTGTTTAGTCACAACACATGCGTAACAGACAGACAGACAAACAGACACAAGCTCATGCCATAAACGTGACGCCGCGATCGACTGTCAGTATGGTCGCCCAAAAAGTAACAACTGTTTTACTTATTTATTTACTCGTTGCGTATTAATAGTCTGGGTATGATCAATTGGGTTATTCATACCGTCAATTTTGTTATTAATTTTCTGTAAGATAAGAAGTACAGCCGAGTGACATCGTTATTAGCGTGTTCTATTGTATTAGAGTGAGTAAATCTAGTTATTGTCGGTGTGTGATGAGACAGAAAAGCTCTCTGTGTGATTTTTCGCTATGAACAAGTAGTTGTGAAAGTTTTTTCATCGAATTCACGAATTCACCGAAGCCACCAGAATTACTGGTGGCCTAAGTAAGCACAGGCAAAAGCCATATAACGCTTACTATCCTAATAACTAAGGTTAACTATGTGTTATAGGATTCTCCAAACACGATCCAATTATTTGCTCCCCCACTCACATTTCACAAGGTCCAATGCCAGCCGAAGTGATTAGGATCACCGATCTGTGATAATAGCCAAGAAGGTTAAAATCACCGATCGGTGGTTTTAACCTTCTTGGTTATTATCACCGATCGGTGATACTAGCCATGTGAACTACGATCACCGACTGTGCGACACCATGATATTTACATGTAGGAGAGAGTTATTGCTTGCAGTTCGTGATGTGACAAAATTAATGAAAACACTGTATTTATCATTTCCACTTATATCCGTTTCTAAAAGTTAGCAAGTAACTTCTCCACCAGTTTAATAGCAATGCCAAACGCAGGTTCTGCAGTGTACGTAAATGTGACAGTAAGCCTACGCTTTTACAGACTGGGTCAGTATACCATCAGTTTTGGCCTCAGAGCCTACTGTTATGCTGAACTCACCATTTCTTTCCCAGCGATGGCCATAACCACCATCAGTACTTTTGTTACCATCCCACGGAGAGTAGAAAACTGAGTCGATCTAGTTGTTTTGGCTTTGTACCATAGACAGTCACCCATTCAAGCTCTAACCGCACCCGCCGTAGAATAACTTCATTGATTTGACTTAATGCATTATCGCTAAGCCATGCCACCAACCAGTCACGTAGGCCGACATTTAACTATGTAGGTTGACAAGACTTAAGGCTTGGGGCCTAAAACTGACGGTCTTATAAATAGTAGGATTATGGATATTAGATAGCTCTTTTCAAACCTAAGTAAATGCCAGGCATTTGTGTAATGTTGATGATAATCTGTATAAATATGATTAAACAAGACCTCGATTTTTGCTAAGTTTTTGTTACCGGTACTTACTTTAATTAACCACAAACAGCAACAACACTATATAGGCTATATATGTGGCAATAAAAGTATGGCCAATCGCTGTTCATTTATTTTTACATATCGGTAATTTTGGCATGGCAAAGTAGCTTAAAAATCGGTAATTTTAGCATAGAAGGTTAGAATCACCGATTGGTGATTCTAACCTTCTTGGTTATTTTTACCGATCGGTGATCGTAACCGGCCCTAATGCCAGCCAGCAGTCTAAATCTACATCAAAGCAAGTGATGCGCACCGAATAGCATGGCAGTGACTGCATGCAATGCTGGAACATTGTTTCCATGCATGGGGGGCATTCTGTGTAATGTATCAGCTAGTTGTGTTTGCACTTTTGTCAGTCTAAACATTGTTCACATGTCTTATGTGGTTTGCTGCTGTAGGCAAACCGTTCTGGCCGTCTTACACTCATTACTGCTTATAAGCAAAGTCTGTGGCAATGGCGGACTTTGATGAGCATGACAAAGACAGGTTTGTGTTAATGTTTTGCCGTAAAAGTGATGATAAAACTGCTAATATGAGCCGGGTCTCATATAGTAGCCGGGTCTCTTAATACAAGCTGGCTGGGGTCGGAGTCTGATGTTTTAGTAGAATGTGGGTCCCTAACGTAAGCCGGGTCTCCAATATAAGTCAGACATTCAAATAGTAGTAGTAGTAGCTGTAGGATGTGTACTAGTAGTTGTAGTCATAGTAGTAATTTAGTAGTTGTATGTGACAGTATAGGGCTTACACTTACTCCAAATTGTATTGTAGTACATATTATCTATAGAAAAAAGTGTATTATTTTGATGTGACGGGTTGACAATGTTTTAATCAAAGCCGGGTTTCAAGTAGAAGCCGGGTCTCTCAATACATTCCAGGGGTCTAAGTCAAATGTTCTAGTAGAAGCTGGAGGTTTCTATTAGCAGTTTTACGGTCTTATGCAATCTCATGTTTTGGTTTGCATCTATCAGCATTTTTTTCACATCGGATTGCTTCCGTGTAAGCAAACCGAAATGCCCATGGATCTTACGCGTAAAAGCTGCTGTCATTCTGGTCTAGACCAGGCCTGTCTAGAGGGTGGGGTAGGTGAGTAAGTTACCCCAGGCTTCATGATGAACAATTCAAAAAATTACTGAAATCGGCCAATGTTTCGTAGAGCTATTGAAAAAATACTAGTGGCATGTTTTTATGGACCAAGGTACATTGAAGATAATACTGTTTTTCAATAGTTCACTTGCCAGCGGCAAAAACAAAGAATATTTAATTGCTGTATTTAAACAATGATTTAAATCATATAAAGAATTTCTGTTAGAACATTTTGCTGAAAACCGCATGACTCTGTGATGTACGGTTGCAAAATTGTGGTGCCATAAACTTTGTGCTGCTTTTTTGCACCACCCTGTAGTAGTAAGTAATCTGCTGAAGCCCATTTCGTTCATGGGATGCAGCAGGCCCCTACCGGTAGGTATATTCGAACAATGTGGAGTGGCTTTGACTGTCATAATGCAATTTACAGTGCATAGCAAGGACTCTTGTGTAAATGAAATATTTCATAAAACAACTAGAATTGCTGTAGAATTGTTATTTTATCATCCAACAGTCAAAAAAATACTATTTTAACGACTTTTCTGTAATTCCAACATCCTGGGATTGGGACACTGCCAATCCCAGTAATCAGGATTGTCGAAAAAGGCCTGGATTCGCTATCATGTGATTGCAGTTAGTAATTGTTGCTTTGTTGGTGTTCTAGCTGGTTCATTGGGATGATGTCTCGGGAAGAGATAAACAGTGTGCTCACTGCCGAGCGTGACAGCGGAGTGTTTCTTGTCCGTGATAGCATGTCAATCAAAGGAGATTTTGTTCTCTCTGTCAAGTGAGCCCTTTCTCTGTATTGTTACTTAAATGCTGTAGATCCCACTTTGATGTTGACCATATCTTTGCCAAATATTAACTGATTTTCAAAATTCTTTCACTGGCAAATTCTGCAGACAATTCACTATAAGCCAATTATCAAATGTCCCACTTGCACATTAACTACATTGCTACGTTACCTTGCAAAATATAAATTGGTCAATATGTGGCAAAGGTATCGACAGTGACAAAGTTATTTTTCAGAGACACAGCGTTGACTCAGCATTACTTATTTTTTTGGTCAGCATTCAGGTGTGCTATGTTCTGTCAAGAAAAACTTCTGCAAGACGTTGTGGTACATTTGCATTTACAAACAAAGGTTGCATGAATTTATTTATACTTTCACACCATATTATGCATCTTGGCTGTTGTTGGCCCAGTTTTGTATCGTAAAGAGTGCACACAATTTGCTCAGAATCTGCAGAAATGATACACGGAATTGGCAAAAGTGTTGGTCAGTATTTCGTCGGGGAACATTTTTGGATTTGAACTTCTTGGATTTTTTAGTCACTTAACAAGTTGTGCCTAGTCATCGTTAATTTTTGGCTTAACGCTTTTTATAGACAAAATTTTGACATAAAATTGACATATCGTGCTTCTTTCTACTAATATTATAATGTTGCTCACTTATCACTGTTTGAAAATGGTTTAGTTTTTTTAGCCCATCTTGTGTGTGTGTGATATTCTGTGACTATTGAAACTGGTAGCGCTAAATACCGGAAACTACTGAAAACTCCGACTGTTTTTGCTAAGAGTTAAGATTTACTGGTTAAGTTTCTCGATAGTTTTCAGCTGTTTTTGGTATTTAGTCTTATTTTGGAATATTTTTTGTGCATGCATAGAGAGGGCAGCAAAGTGAGTCACTACATCATCAACAGCAAGACAGGAGATGGTGGTGTGATGAGGTTCCATATTGGGGACATGGTTTTCCCCAGTCTGCCAGAACTGCTCGCTTTTTACAAGATACATTATCTCGACACCACAGCCCTCGTACGACCGGTACGCTAGCAGTAGTAGTCTATGATGTCATGTCATGGGTTAAGTAGGCAATACAGGAAGTTGGGATTTTTCGACAGACTTGTAACAGACAACTGCACGTTTTCGATAGAGAAGATTATGAATGCTCAGAATTTTTATTCTATTCCTAAATTTTACTAAAATGGGACTTTTAGCCCCAAAATTAGCATTTTTGGACCAAAACATTTATGACAGTAAGATTTTTAGAAAATGCGTGTTGACTTGTGATGCAATTAAATTAATCGTTAAAAAATTGTTTAATTATAATTTATTAGATAGATTACAATTTCAATAAAACTTCGGAGTTTTTGCCACCATTAACATTACCAATCTGTGATTTTTTGCACGGGACATGTTGCCAAGATCTGTAGTTTTGTTTTACTGTTAGGTTTCACTTTGTAAGCCCTCTTGATTTGACTAGTAATTGAAACAGATACAAATAGCGTCGTTGTCACTTTTTCGGACTTTTCTTTAGTTTATGAAAAATAGCAACCACCAGTGCTTGAATTCTGCAGTTTGTGTTGTCTTTACAATCGACTACAAACATCGTTGGAAATTAATCAAGAGTTCATTGTTTAAGATTAATTGGTTAGAAATCAGCACCAGGCTTATTTCTGTTTATTAAGTTGAAAAGATAACTTGTTATATTGTAAGCTCACATCGTTGAAGGTTTATGGCACCCCACGTACTATGGACACATGAGAACTTGGCATTTTTTTCAATTATGCGAATATTATCAAGCTGCGAGAAAGGAAGTTTAGCTTTTATTGCAGTTAGTTAATAACGTTGTTATTGTTTTTATGTGGTTGTCATTTGTAGGCCAAGCGATTGAAATTCATCACCAAATACAAATTTGAGGGAAAGGTAATGAAAATGCTTTGATGTTGCTTATTACAGAATTAATTGTAAATTTAAGTGCAACATGTTTTGTGTTTTGTTGGCTTTTAGGCCAGAAATGAGGTCGTCCTAAATTACAGAAAGTCCTGGCCTTGGCTTTTTCACAAAGACTTGGCTTTGGTCTTGATACCTTGGCCTATTGAATCTGCTGAGAACAATGAGTTCATGTTATTTGTATGACATATCTACAGGGTAGGCCAAAAAACGTGCTGCTTTACTTTTGTCTATATCTTTGCCAATTTTTGACCGATTTTCAAAATTCTTTCACTGGCACACTATGCAGACAATTTGCCATAGTGTGATTATTATAGATCCCACCACACCATAAGTGCATCTCTACACTACCTTGTGAAATATCAATGAAATATGGATACATAACGATAATAACAAACAAACATTTTGGTAAAATTGAAAAAAAACACTTCAGACCAACATTCCGATGAATGGTCTGTATGACACTAGACTGTGTGGGTATAACACAGTTTAGTGTCATATGGATCATTCACCGCAATGTTGGTCTGAAGTGTTTTCTTTCATTTACCTAATTTTTTTTGTCATTGTTAGTTTTTGCTTACGTTTATCTTTTACAAGGTAGTGTAGAAATGCATTTATGGTGTGGTGGGATCTATAATAATCACATTATTGCAAATTGTCTGCAGAGTGTGCCAGTGAAAGGATTTTGAAAATCAGTCAATAATTGACGAAGATATGGACAAAAGTAAAGTGGCACGTTTTTTATGGCCCATCGTGTACTTTGCTATGTCACTGCGACTGTTTGCATCAGCATGCATGCTGAGATCTTTAGTTTGGTTCAAGTTTGGACTTTAGCATTCAGCTTTAAGTTGTACCAAGCAGTGAATTGGCTGAGCAAAAGTCCTAAGTCGAAAAGTGTGATCTAAGTACATATTTAAGACTTACACTCAGAAACTGAAGTCACTCAGAACTTTGTCTCTGCTGGTCGTAGGATGCGGACGATTTGCCATTTGAGAAGGGAGAGATTTTGTCATTGATAAGGAAAGACGAGGAACAATGGTGGACAGCTTGTAACAGCCGTGGTATGAAAGGACTCGTTCCCGTACCATACATTGAACCGGTAAGTACCAGTAGTAGTAGTAGTAGTAAAAGTTAAGCCACACCATCTTGGTAGTGGCACGAGCTAATGATTTAGCAAACAATGGACTTGTGGTTTGCAGCAAGCAGACATACCGCTGCCCCAACCAGCCACGCTAGGCCTTCACACCGTAGCTTGTAAGCTACTATTAATTTTCGATCCCACGGAAGGTAAAAGGCTCAGTTAGTCTGAGCACATAGTAGGTTAGCAGCCTGCTTGCAAATGACCCGTGGTGGTGATGAATGGCATCTTAACAGTCGCTGACTGAAGTACCTTATTTGTGTGCTGTAAGTTGGTGTCTATCTCTGCCTCGATCCACTAAATTCAGTATCTCACTATTTCTCACGTGTGTTGCTACATTACCTTGGGAAATGCAAATATTGATCTGCTTGTAGTCCAGCGGGTACACAGCACTGTGTCCCACCGCAGTTGAAATGTGTTGCTACACTAACTGGTGAAATGCAAATGTTGATCTGTGTTGCTGCACTACCTTGTGATATGTAAATGTTGTTTGCAGTACAGTGAAGATGCAGTACCTATGATGTCTTCTGCTGTCAACGATGTTCCTTTTTCTCCATCCAGCCTTCAACAGCAACAGTTACCTCGGTTTAATGGACAGGTACACTTTAGTCCCTAGCTTGTTGGCTTTTGATCTCTTACTACTGTTGCTAATTACTACTGTTTACCGTATGCCTACTAATATCTAGCATTGGCTTTCTGCATGCAGAAATCTGGCAGAAACAGGTTTCTTCCAAATTAAATGTGAATCGAATCGGTTGTTATGATTCGAATCAAATCTTGCGTTGAATGGCTGTATACACCTCTCAACATTCAACGCATTCGATGATGGTCCAACTGTCGTGATTTGTATTACACCGTGGCCTTATTCAGTTTGTGCACTGCAGTTACAGATTCCTCATTCCAATCCTCAAACACACAAAGCAGTATGATTATTCACAGAGCTAGCGAGTCTGTCTATGTGACGTTAAAGGTCAAGTCCCACCATTTTACGTAACTGTTATGAAGTGCTAATTGGGTTAATCGAATGCTAATTTGTCACTATTCATTAATCTTTTTGTAATACCCTACAAATAAAGTTCAAACTACTCAACTTTTCTTTTTCACAGCTTTGACGTCATCTGCAGGAGGATTGCTAACTAGCTTTATTGCCTTGAGGTCAAATGCAGCTTAATTTACGGCCAAATAGCATCAAAAAGCCAAATGTTTCGTCAATCGTTAGCTTACTAAAAAACCACAATGATTTAATTTTACAAATCGCGTATCATTAGTAGTAAACAGATCAACGATGATGTAATTTCTGATGTCACATGCGTCGTTACTTGTGCTATGAATCAGACATTATTCTGGGTAAAACTTACGAATTTACTGTGTTTTTCAATGCAAATGTCAGTTTGTCAACAAAGCGTCCTGTGAGTGACGTCATCAGTATTCTGGCACGTTCGGGTGCTTTCGGCTGGCACCACGTATTTTTTCTTCGAAGTACTTCAAAGCGATGTTTTTCTTACAATTGATCAGCGTATTATTAGTTAGTGTTACATTCTACATGTATTTAGCTAATATCGTTTTTTCTTGCGACTTGACCTTTGATGCTTTGAGTCATTTGACTATGACAAGCAATGGGCAATCACAGCTGATTCAGAAAATTTTTGATTATCTCGTCACTTTTGAATCAGGACGGCCAGTTCGAATTTGAGTCGAATCTCAAAGCTTTACTGGTCCCTAGTTTAAGTACAAAAAACTTGGTTTAAGCCAGCACAGACTGAAAGCTACCATACTCAGATGTGCCCATTGCATGAATATTGCTAGCATCAGTAGATTAGCATGCATAATTGTACCAAATTGTAACATTTTAGAGGCAGAATTTATAACAGAATTGCAGCTCTGTTACAGAGTGACATGCAGATGAATTAGCAGAAAAGCAAAAGAATTGAATATTCACGAATGACGTTAATATTCGTGGTTGATTGTAGAGGAAGTTGCCGTGCCAAGCTCGAGTCATTAAGAATCGTGTCGCGAATGTTTATGACAAATCACAGCTGAGTCTCAAGGTGAGAAGATTCAACTGCTGCTGCTGCTACGCCGATCTTTCCCAGGATGTTGTGGCTTTATCTAGTTGTTTTATTCAGAATTTCTGTTAGTTAAAAATTGATGAAATCTTCCTGTCTGTAAACTGTTTTGACATATTTTATCACTATGTGGTTTGGTTGCTTATTGCAAATATTTAGTGCAAAAGTTATCAAATTGTTAGTGCAGTTTTTTTGTGTAATATGTTCAGTGTTATTATTATTGTTCAGCATAAAACTTTGTAGCCGTGCAAGATTTTTACTGCAGCGATTTCAAGAGATTTTTTGGAAAGGTATTTCGGGGTGTGTGGATTGCCTGAGTAGCAGTAATAAGCGGTCTGCCTAAACATCACAGATCGCCGTAAATCCCGGTTGTTACTTATTTTTGTGACCACAGTCATAGTTAGTGATCTGTCATTACTAAAATAAGCATTTTCTGGCATCTGAGCTGATCCACAGTGTTTGATAAGTAATGGTGCTGTAACTACTACAAATAGTACATGACTTATTGGCATAACGGTGTGGTGCCAGACTTACGATTGATCAACAGTTTGTGGGTTTGACTTCTGATCAGGTCTCCATCATCTAGTTACTGCTCGGATGGCTGACTGTCAGTGTACAGTTAAACCATCTCGGTATGCAGCCAACATCAGGGTCAACCCAGTCTTTCATCCTTTTGGGGTCCTCCTTCTGTTCTCCAGTATACAGCATTATTAGATTATTGACTGTCTAGAGAATAGCAGGGAGGATTATTAGAACTGCCATTACGTTTACATATGCACAGTTATAATAGCTGTGCATATCTTACAATTTCAGGTAGTGCGTCTAGAACAACTACTACTACTAATACAGCTGCTACAACAACAAAAACTACTACTATAGAATCTAGTACTCCCACAACTGCTACTGCAACAAATACTGTGACAACTACAACTAGAACCACTACAACTATAATATACAGCTACGACAAACCCTACTGAGGTGCAGAGAATTTCTATGGGCTGGCAGTTAAGGTGTTAAGAGCTATGCACCACTTTTATCTTTATTTTAGTGTGTGTTTTGTATTAGATGGGGGAGATTGTGCTGGTTACCGCGATGGACCCAAGTGGAACATTTGAGGGCCAATTGGTCACTGGTGAGAGGGGCACTTTTCCATTCACATACATTCAGTTTATTGACGACGCCAACGACGCCCGACACTGAGACACGCCGTGTGATTGGACGATGCATTTGAGACACACCACGTGATTGGACAATGTGCTGTGATGAGCCGTGAGATTGGACGATGCACTGAGACGTGTCATGTGATTGGACAATATGTTTGAGACATGCCGCATGATTGGACGATGTATTGAGATGCGTTATGTGATTGGACAACAAAGTGTGCCACGTGATTGGACAGTGTTTGGCCATCGACTAAGTCATTGTCATAGCTACTTTTTGTACTGCATGCACAGTTTGTGACAAAGCACAGACCAGGGACATCATTTAGGGAGGGCTGGGGAATCTACTGACCCCAATGATTTATGATTCCAATTTTTTCCTTGAGCGAGTCCAGCGTAAACGACTGATGACATCCTCGATTGACCTTTACTGTGTAAACTGCACAATATTTGGTCAGTTGATTCTCAGGAAAATCATTCAAATTGTTGCCACCAGATGTCACATTTTCAGGCTGAAATGCACCAAATTTGATTTTGACTGGGTCTCTCTTTTAGACCCCGCTAGGCGAGCTTACAGCAATCTCCCATGTTCCCTAACTGGATTCAAGGATACCTGCTACTAAGAGGATGGGGCGGAAGAAAGGGGAAAAGGGAAGGGGAGGGTATAATAGAGTAGGGGGAAGAGAATAGGAGGGAAGGGATGGGGAAGAGAACAAGACCCCCAAGGATTTACAGAAATAACACAGGCAGATAGACATCTGTTGAACTGGAATTTAGAGATATTGTTAGAATATCTCTCCATCTATGGTGATTTTTATCTATGTGATCGTTAGCTTGGTCTGTAAGCTAGCTGTGTTCAAGAGAGAAAGAGAGAGAGGTTTTTTGACCGTGTGTGTAATATATTTCTATCGTGTTTTATTAATATATGTAATTTATACATAATAATATTGTCTTTAGCTTCAACGTGTGACAAGAGAATTGATGACATCGGTCCTGCAGAGTTTTGCAGTATTTTGTGGAATTTCCTGGAATTTTTCTAGTTTTTTTTTCTACATCAAACTGTGACATAAATGAACAAATTGTGGACATTATTAGCAAAATGCATTCTTGCATATTGTTGTTTTAGCGGAAATTTTATTTTGTGCCTTATTTTTTAATCTGTAGTTATGAATGATTGCCCCCAGCTTCTTATTTATTAGTGATTAAAATTAATGCATCATTATTGCTAAATTTTGCCCTCAATATTTTCTTTGTAAACCTCTGCAAGGAGTTGCACAGTAATTCTACTTAACGTATGCATAATAATAGCAAGTGTTTTTGCTTGCATAGAATAGCTAACTTCAGCAACAACATTTGTTGTAGAAATCAATCTTTTGTACATAGAGTTGCATATTAAATTAAATCATGTGGATGTGTTTTTAATTACCTCTCAGCTTGTACATAGTCGAGGAATACTGGTTGCATGCAAAAATGCTGTTGGGGTGTATATTGCTTACTGTGCAAAAATCTACATTGCATGTTTTTCCGCATGTGATGGCATTTTCAACCACCCTATCCAGGAATATGCAATAAAAATAGAAATTTCAAACAAGAGATAAATGTGTGAAAATTTGTAATTTTGCTATTAAATTACTCACAAAAGCGGGTTTAAAACCCCAAATTTTGCATTTTTTAGACAAACGTTTTGTGGCATGACGAAAATCTCTGACAGCCCGAAATTCGTGTGCAAACTCCCCTCTGCTACTTTTTAGTGCATTTTTGACATATTCCACATATTTGTGCATATGTAATAACAGAATAAACCGGTATCTTCATGCCAGCTTGTACAGTTTGTAAATTGATTGTTTGTTGCAGCCACAAGTTTATCTTTATGTGTAAATAACCTATCGACATTGCGTCTGTTGCAGAGAATGTATAGAACTATGTGTATCATTTATCCAGGCATATTTCATCCCTCGGTTCCCTGTCAAAACCTGGACCGGCAAAACTGGGAGTGCCAAAAATACCCCACTACACTAAACTTAACCCTAACCCTATCCTTATTTTTAAGCCTATCCTTAACCCTATACCAATTTTTAGCCCAATCTTGTGTTTCAATCCCAACCCTATCCCTAACCCTATTCCCTAACCTTTACCCTATCCTTGACCTTATTTCTTAAACCTAAGCCTATATCACTGCGTTCAGGTTTTGTCGGTAACCTTATTTCCCATCCCAATGGCATCAACAAGCAGATTGTTCTGATGCAGTATTTGACAGAGAGGCCACCCTGAGTGTTGAAACCTGAAAATTATTGTCAGGGATCTTCCCTATTCCCCCACTGGGGAGCTTTCATTACTTTTTTTTATGCCTCATTGCAGGTTAGAGCGGCCCCGTTAGCAACCCATCCCTGTTTTGTGGTTATGTTTTTGTCGAAAAGCTTTGCAAAATTTCATTTAAACTGAATAATCACTGGCCAATGCCGAATGCTGCAAAATTCCGTGTAAATGTAGAATTTCTGCAGCTCAGCTCAAAATTCAGTGGCTTGCAAATAAGACAGTCCCTGTGTACAAGTGTTGTTGATATTCGTTACGTTAGCTGTCAGCATGAGGGTGTCTGATGTACATGGTGTATAGAATCAAAATGAATGTTCAACTTTGTTTTGTGCCACCGTGTAGTGTTGAAAAACTTTTGTTTTCGGTGATAGTTTCATGCCATTTGTTCCACGTCATCCATTGTTTCCATTATCATGCAATATTTCATTCAAGATTTGTGATGAGTTTCTGTTACAGTGACAGCGATTATAGCCCAATGAAGACGTTGTTTTGTATGAGTCAATTTATATCCAACATATCTAAAAAAAATTTTGAACGTTTTCTGATCGATTTTCGGACAGGAATGGGCTTGGTCCAGAAAGGGAATGATCAGATTTCGGTGGCGATAGAAGAAAGTGTTGTTTGCACTTTAGTATATTAGTTTTCTGTCTGGCAGTATCTTGTCTTATCATCAGGTATTTCCATTCCAGTATCATTATGTAGGTCTATTGTACACCGAGCGACGTTCATGTAGCCATTGGTCAAATCGTAGCATTAAGGCATGTGCTAGACTAGACTACTGTGTGTCGTATATGCCTGTGAAAGACTTGTGAGTTTGTGTGATTAGCAAATCTGCATTATAAACAGTTGTTGTTGCTGATTTCTATCTTCCATGGTCCGCATGCATGGACAATTTTATGCAGCTTTCGCTATTATCTGAAGGCCTTTTTAATTATTCAATCAATTACTTAATTAACAACGTTATTACTGTCACGCTAGCCCACTGCTTATGCGACGTGCTAGCAGTCAAACTGTTGATGTTTGCTTTTGTTTGCTTAACTCATAGAGTTCGGATTCTGAAATATAACTTTTTTTAACTGCAGTAAAAAAGAACTTGGTCATTTCCACTGAACCAACACCTGAAATTAATCCAGCTAACGGCGTCCTGGGTTAGAAAGTGGGAGTGCTTTGTTGGCAATTTTTAGGCAAGTGGCTGCAAACTTTTTGAGTACTGTAAAGGCGTCTAAAAAGTGACGTAGGCTTATCCGAACTGAACTAAACTGGCACGGATTAGTTTTTGACGAACTGGCCAATGGGCAAGTAGGTCGAGTCCATTGGTCATTGTGCGACGCCGTTGTCAGCGTAATTACGTAGGTCGTAGACAGTGTCTACTGTAATGTATTACTGCTTGCTCATTTGAAGAGCCCACATCGTCAAAAACTAAACCACGTCAGTTAGCTCCAGTCACGTCGCTCTGTACACGCCTTAATAGTGGTAGCGCGAATTTGCCTCTTTCCTGTATTGAGGGCCAAAAAAGCCGAATTTCACGTAACTTATGACTTTGATCGCGACTGTCGTCAGAAAACGGCGTCGCAATTTCGCAAACATGAGGGTGAAGGCAGGACGCTAGTTCTTGAATACTCGAATTCGACGGCTCAGTGCATCACTAATTCATTTTCACACTATCGCCAACTTTAGATAAGTACCGGATGTCAATGCGGCCGTAAACATAAACAACTTTTCATGAAGTTCATGGTTTTTGTTAGAAATTTGTCGATGTATGCTAGCTGTCATAAAATGCACTTTAATAGTATAAAGTTTTAGTAAGCGAGTACCAAATGTAGACGTATCTGTCTAGGCCGTTTAGCTTTTAAAGCTTATATTTGCTGTGGTTTGATCTGTTGGGTCTGTGGTGAATTCTAGCAATAAATATTATGTCGTCTGACAAGGCAGCCTCCTCTCCAGACACCAGGTAAGCTGTAGTATTGAAGGCGATGATTCTGGCATTTGTATTTTATCATTCCATTAATGGTTTGCTATTGGAGACCTTTTAAAACCATGCCTGTTAAACAAAAAAGAAAGTTGTACATATTGTAATGTAGTTAATGCATTCGCAATTTAACTTTATCACTAATGTTCTTCTTAACCCTGTATGTCAGTATAGCACGTATAGTGTTTGTCAGAATAGGAACTACCTTATATTTTTTATCAGCTGTTTTATTTCATACAACTGAATGGATTGTGATGATGATGATGATGATGATGATGACGTATGAATTTGTAGAAAGAGGACCAGACGGCCAGACAGGCCGATGTATGTACCACGTGCTCTGAGGTCGCAAAATACTACTGCAACTGTACATAGCAACAGCAGCACTACCGCTGTCGGTGCTGATAGGACTGCGCCTGCATCCGGATCTGCTGATCTAGATCTCCGATTATCACTGTCCAATGTTGATGTTGATGATTTATTATTTAGAACTTGCAACAAGCCTTTGTCTGCAGCAGCTTTGCCGACTAAATCTGCAGACAGCATCCGTGGTTTTAGAGAGTGCAGCATAGACAAGAAAACCAGTTCTCAGACTGCTAATGATAAACCGAAGAAAATTGGTTGTCATGATCCCATGAAAAAGGTTTCCAGAAGTGGCTGGAAAAGTAGCTCTGATTTGACAGTGGCAAAGCAAACTAATGCTGATGACCATATGACCGAGGCAAGCGATGCAGCTGTTGATAGCAGCATCAGTAATTCCACGGCACATAATAGAGAAAGCAATGTTGGTGATAATGTTAGTGGTGAGTATATTACTAATTCATCGGCAGTCACAAAAGCTGAGATTGAAGTCGAATGCAGTGAAACTGCTGCAGCCGCTAACAGCGATGTTTTGGCGAATGAACAAAGTGAAGATTTAGATTCCGTAGGTGTGAATTTGTATCAGACTCAGGAGGATTCTGTTTTAGCCATTGAATCTTGTAAAAGCAGCCATCGGAAAAGTAAGCCAGGTTCAGTGGTGGCAACACGATTTAGAATTGGAAGCCAATCCAGCAATACAGCTGAAACTGCTAATATTAGTGACAGTTTGACTAAACGAAGAGAAGATTTAGATTATGAGTCGGTTATGTCATGTCAAAATGCTGCTGCTGTGCCTGCTAGACTTGAATCTGACTGTGATGTGGACAACTCAGGACAAAATTTGGCAGAGCTAACAGATTTGGTTTCACTAAACTCAACAGAAACAGCTAGCAGCGTCAGTTACTCCACAACAACTAACAGAGAAAGCAATGATGGTGATAATGATAATGTTGAAAACATTGCTGATTCATCGGCAGTCACAGTCACAGAGACAGATGTTTGTTCATGTGATACAACTGGTACAACTACTGTAGCTGATAGCCACACAAGCAGCATCAGTCATTCTATGTCAGATAATAGAGAAAGTGATGATCATCATGTTGAAAATGCTAATGCATCGGCAATCAGAGTTAGCAGAGATACTCTTGATAAAAGCACTGTTGATTCTACTGCTGCTGCTGATGAAGATAATGCATTGGCAATTGTGATCGCGGAGACAGATGAATCAGGTGTTTGTTCCCGTGATACGGCTGAGGTGGCCATTGCAGCTGGCAGTAGCCTAACTGATTCCATTCTCTACGAAGACAATAATGATGCATATAATGCTGCTGCTGCTGCTCATGATGATGACGATGTTGGTGATGATGCTGCAGCTGTCTCTGATGATGATGAGAGCTGGGAAAAGATGTTTGATGAGTCGGGAGAAATGTTGCATCTGTCGTCAGATGCTCAGCAGGTAAATGTGTTCCAGTCATTGAATTGTACATAGAGGCAACTAGAAATTTGGGGCAAGGCCCATCGTGAGTCCACCTGGCGCCCTAAGTCTGATTCGGGGGAAAATTCATGGGGGTAAAATTCCCCCTGGGGCAAAGTCACGCGGCCCGAACTAAAATGCATTAGAATACACAGAACGCCTAGTGTCAACTTAGTGTAGGTCAACATATGTGCGTATAACTTTTTTATCGGACCAAATTTCACCAAATTTTGTGCAACAAAAGATGGATTGCCGTTCATAACACCATTTACCGCTAGTTGACATCCCTATGCATTCCAGAGATATTTGCGGTCAAAGTTGAAAGTTTCTTACATTGCACCGAATTTTGGACGTTTTTGCCCTTCAAAATTTTCAGGGGGTGGTGCACCCCAAAAGTTGTACTCGCATTATCACCCCAACCTAGAGGCACGTCTGAGGAAGTTTTACTGGCAGATTAGCAGTGTTATAATTGCATAAGCAACCACAGTTCAGCTGTTGTGAAGCTGCTGTGTTTAAACGTGACCTGGTAAATAAGACCTGGTAAATAAGTTAGTTAGTAAGAAAACTTAAGTGTTGCTGCTCTTGCACAACTACAATGTTGTTAACTACAATGCATCGTGATCTCAGCGTCTGAACAAAACTGTATTTAGCAGCTGCTTGAACTGTCCAAGGCTAATGTTATTTTTTCTCAGATGAGCTGGAAGGTTGTTTCACAGCCTAGGACCTGCAGCAGCAAAACATCTGTCTCCATAGCAGCTGTAGATCCGTCTAACGACACATGTCCTTGAGTTGGAAAAACACTGCTGACGACGACCTTCGTCAGAGATCAGCTGACAGTCGGTGGCCAGGTATGCTGGAGCCATGTCGGACAGTGACATGTAGACCAGGTTGGCCATCTTGAAATACCCTTGATGCCAAACCGGACTTTTGTATGGGCCTGAATTAAATGTGTTTGTTGGGTTTTATCTACACTGACTGTGTTGGTTTGTGACCAGACAACGGAGACGCTGAAGACAGATGATTGCAGAAAGCAGAAAGTGATTGATTACTACAGTTATCAACCTCGACCAGTTGACATCAGCAGTGAAGGTATGTGCTAGTTTTGTGTTTTTGTCACATTGTCTGACCCCATTACTGAGTTACTGCTAGTCAATCTTCAAATCGTGACTAATAATTTGATTGGCATTTATCAGCAGTCAGCGGTGTGCATGAGACCTTCTGAGCCGAGACAGAGACGAGACCGAGACGTTCAAAATTTTGTCCGAGACGAGATGTTGCAGCTTCTGAGACGCCAGCCGAGACCATGAAGCTCCCGAGACTCTCGAGAGTCTCGGGAGCTTCAACGTCTCGCCAAGACGTTTGCCGTGACGTATGGTGAAACACATTGACAATGAAAAAAATCATACGGATTAATTAACTCCCACCATGGTAAGCGCTTTTTATTTGTGATACTGTGGGTTTTTGCACTTTACGTTGACAATTATCACTGAATAATTAACGGCTTGCACTATAAAGAATTGCAACTGCAGTGTCATTTTATGATGAAAAAAGACTGACGTGACATAATTCTGCTTTATGATAAATAAGTAAATGAAAAGGTAAAAACAATGTAAACGAATATGTCTAAGCCACAAATGTCATGCTGGTTAGTATCGCTCTAATTGCAGCTACAGTGTGCATGGCACCCACCTGCACAAAACGTCTCGACGAGACGCAGTGGCCCGAAGACTTGAGGTGAGACCTACTGGACCGAGACCGAGACATATTGCTCTGAGATCGAGACGAGACAGAGACGTTGAGTATTTTGTCCGAGATGAGACCGAGACGAGACGCTAGTATGTCTCGAGACTGAGACGTCTCAACCGAGACCACCTCCCTGTCAGCAGTACAGGCATTATTAATGAACTGCGGTTGATTGATAGTACTGGTGATAATAGTAGTGGCACTAGTATAGTAGTAGTAGTAGTAGTAGTAGTAGCTGCTAGCGTATTTGTAGTTGTAGTTGTTGTTGTACTGGTAGTTGTATAATTTTTAGTAGTTGTAGCAGTAGTTGCAATAGTTGCTGTTGTTGCAGAATGTGGTTGTCTAATAGAGATTTATGGCCTTCCAGCCCAGCTACAGTCATGTGATTTTTTAGCAGCTAGTACTTGTAGCTTTTGTTGTTGCAGTAGTAGTGGTTATACTTTTAGTAGTTGTTGTAGTAATTGTTGTAGTAGCTGATGTTGTTGTAGAGTATGGTCACCTGATAGAGATCTATGACTTTCCACCTGAGCTTCAGACTCGTGATCTCCTAGCTGCTTTCATTGAGTACAAGTAGGTTTAGTTCATTCACAGATAGTGTCATAATTATAGTCATAACCATGTTCCGTATACATCACTAAGTCCAGTAGTGCTTTACAGTGTCTAGGATTGTTTAAATAGATGGGTCTTGGGAGCAAAATGAATGCTTCTGATGCAGTGAGGAATCTGGTTCTATGTCTTCTGACCTTGTCCCCATGACACGTTAATTTGAAACCAGTTTCGGTTTTGCTAAATCGGTTTCACCTGGTTTGCAATTTCTGTTATAAAGTGAAAGGTTTCAATCAGAGATTATGTATTTTGTTAATTAAAAAACCTGTTCTACTTGACAATCGCATCTAAGACTTACTGTTTCTACATCAGTGTTTCAGTAACAATTGCACCCGTAGCATTATTTTCTACAGTAATTACAGTATTTGTTCTTGTCTTTTATTTTTGTAAAATTTATCAGCCATGTTACTTTTGCTCAAAACCAAATGAAACTTGCTTTGAGGATGGCTTCGCAGTTTCGTCGCAAGGAGTTTCGGTTCTGCAATTAAAAAGTGAGCAGTTCTCCAAAAACAGACCAAAGCCCAAACCAGTTTCAAAATTTCGAGTGGGCTTCTAGGCTCACAGTCAAGCACATTTTGGTGGACTGCACCCGTTACAGTGCAGCACGTCAGAGATATTTTGGAGTGGACACACTCAAGGACGTTTTTGAAAATGTTGCATCTCGCAACATCATTGCTTATGTGAAAGACGTCGGCTTTTACAATCGTATATAATGTTGTTTTTACATTAGCTTAATAGCCTTGATCTTAACAAGTATTTTAACTTCGCTTTTAATACATATATTAACTACTTTTAACTAATTTTAACTGCGTATGGCACTGAATGGCCTATTTTGTGCTGATGTGCCATTAAGAAACTACTCACTCACTCACTAGATGCTTGTGAGTTCAATGTTTGTGATGCTTTCCGGCAACATTGATTGGTTGATTTATTTGATTATCGATTGTTGATTGCTATGCAGAGACCGAGGTTTTGATATAAAGTGGGTGGATGATACTCATGCTATTGGCATCTTCTCCAGTTCTGTCGCTGGTAAACCATTATTCGCTGGATGTTTTCTTTTTTACACAGGGTTTCCACGCCTCCTGGAAAGTCATGGAAAGGCCTGGGTTCTTTCTTGAAAATTCCAGGACCTAGAAAGTCCTGAAAATTGAAGCGCAAGCTCCTGGAAAGTCCTGGAAAAATATCCTTGAAAATAATGCATTTTTTCACAGGCTCAAATGAAAATCATTTTTTTCTGCTCGCTTTCTCGCAGGAAGACCATTACTTTTAAATTTGTTTTGCAAGTATGTAATATTTAAACATTCGTGGGCTACAATAAGGTGCTGGAAAATCTTTCATGGGGGTCTTGGAAAGTCCTGGAAAAGTCTAGGATTTTTTGTTAGTAAAAGAGTGGGACTCTGTTTACACTATGTGATCTTTTGTGTTTTTACTTATTGCAGAATTACTACCTGCAGTGCAAAGAATTCCACCTATTGCTGCGTATTTCTCAGTAGCGTGGTCTGTCGTCTGACTCTCTGTTGTCTGTCTGTCACATTTTTGCACCCTGCTTAAAAGGTTCAGTAGCTTTAGGTGTCGCTTGGCCGGTACTTTTGTGGGATCCAGTGACATATTTTGTCAGATTGGGTGCCTTTCCCCAGGTAAAGGAGAGACTTAGGAGTCGTCAAAACATGCAGTTGCAAATTGCAGCCAAATCGTCAGTCCTATGAGCAACCTTATGAATACAAACCAGAAATTAGCGATTTAGCTTTTTGCTAAATTAATTTGGTTATTGTTCATACTATATATCAGAATAGTGTTTTATGTTATGCTGTACGTTAGAATTAAAAATATGTTTTAAGTGACACTTTTGTGCAGCTGTTTAACTATAGTCTGCAGACTTGGCCTTTGTTTGTAATTTGCCACCGAAAGACATTGCAGAATTTCAGCATTTGTATATCTGTCGATAATATATGAACAGTCAAATAACCATTATGATTTAATTGATTAGTTGCCACCATGCCAAAAATTTTACCAAAATCTGTACATAGTGTTCAAGACATTTAATATGCAGAAGGAAGCACACACAGATATGGTTTTGAAAATATATATTTTTGGTGGCAGTTTGACAAATAAATGCAAAATGAGTTTAAACTAATGGTTTGTCATTTATTTACAGTGAGTTCAGCACTCTGTTATTACATATCATTTGCAGGCGGTTTCATTATCGCTTGTCACAGCGCTTGTTCTGTCGCGTGTTGACTATGGCAATGCAACGCTCGTGGGGCTACCAGCTCGCCAACTCTGTCGGCTGCAGTCCGTCCTCCACGCCACTGCTCGGATTGTTTTTCGTGCCCGGAAGTTCGATCACGTGACACCATTACTCCGTGAACTCCATTGGCTTCGGATTCCGGAACGGATTACCTTCAAGCTGTCGTGCCTCGTCTTCCAGTCTCTCAACGGCACAGCACCTGTCTACCTCGCCGACAGCATCAACCGTGCAACTGACGTCACCATGAGGCGAAGTCTCCGTTCCAGCTCATCAACGGCGGTCGTTGTTCCAGTGACTCGTTGCAGCACGATCGGGGATCGCGTTTTCCCGGTTGTTGCTGCCCGTGCATGGAACAGTTTACCATCGTTTGTTACGTTATCGTCGTCACTGTCGACTTTTAAGCATCACTTGAAGACGTACCTGTTCGCTACATCGTACTAGTGACGCTCATTCTAGTTCTCCTAGTTTTCAGTTTGTCGAACATGTCGACTCTTAGTGTAATTATGTTACGTGTCCTTGAAGTCTACTTAGACTAAATGCCACGGTAATAATTTTCGTGCATAACAATAATAATAATAACAATAATTCGGTTTGGCACTGTGCTGTTGTGTGTCATTGCAGCTAGTTCGGCACTGTGTCATTTCTCTCACCCACTGATGAAGGTGCAGCCGGTACACACGGCTTCAGCTCAGACCAGACTGAAAGCTAAAAGACTCGCTGGTCAGTAAAACCCAGATTCAACTACACCAACTTCCCATGACATTTCCGTGGCGGGCATCACGGGGATGTCTTGGGAAGTCAGTGTAATGGAATTTGTGCTCTCTGGTTTGTTAGCATCAAGAAATAGTAATGGTGGTTATAACAGTGGTTCTTCTAATAGCATAGCAGTCAGTGGCATTGCCGCAGGTCGACACTTGCCATTTGAATTTTGTTCTGTCAAAAAAATTGTCAGAAAATCTTGTGCGTGTCAAAAACTGTTCATCCAAAAAAATGCAAATTTTGGGCTGAAACACCCTCATTTTGGGGAAATTTAGGATCAACATTTAAATCTTAATCACCTGACATATTTCTGTCGGAAATCAATTTGCATTGTTTCTCGGAAAATTGCAACTTTTTGCTTTGCTCACTTTTTTTGCTCACCTTGCGTAGATTCTGCTCTATAATATTTTACTTTATCATATAAGTCTCAATAGGTATTTTCAGCATCAGTTCTGCTTTTAGCCAAGTATTTTATGTTTTAAAAGGACTGTATGACATCACGGCTTGTGCGGTAGCAACAAGCTGTTGTATAAGCAATGTGCCAAGTCAATGGGAA
>Ga0209367_1001925_pt1 | contig 26654 bp, 18 predicted proteins | sample WorMetLIZISLAND2_FD_187412 | JGI IMG/M metagenome (GOLD analysis project Ga0209367, IMG submission 187412) | Marine gutless worms symbiont microbial communities from Max Planck institute for Marine Microbiology, Germany - Olavius geniculatus... ... | reverse complement strand
GGGTTTAGTGGTGAAATATTAACTAATTAATTGCTAAGTTTAAAGAAGTTCTCATTGCCATTGCATATTTACTCGATTACATATGCTACCATGTTTGGGTGCTTTGAGGGACCCCTAGCCCTCATTCTAAAAATAGGAAAAAAAGATTCTTACATCAATCAATGGCTGTAGAATGGGAAAAAATTCAATTTGACGTAGTCTGGAGGAAATAAATTTTTTTGAACACCCCTAACCGACCGTTGATATACACTAGACTAGACTCTCAGCAAGTGCGGCGAAAATGTTAATTCGAATTTAAACTAATTCGTTGTGAATGCGACTAGGGTAGGCCTAATCAAAGATACCGTATATTAACGCAGTGAGATCTGAAACGACAAGTTGCAGACGCTGTCACTGTTGTCGTTGCTGCTGCTGCTGAGTGTGACGTCACGAGAGAACGGTCTCTCACAGCGAGTACACACAGGATCACCCGACGCAGCGCATCACAAGTTGTCAGTAGGTCTATGCCCAGTGGCGGATCAGTTGTGACACCGAGGATTGCTGCGAGTCGTTGCAGATGAGTAGCCAGGCATTTTTGAAACTACACTGTGTCTCAAAAAACATCCCCGACATTTTTGACTGTAACTTGAAAACAATTCATCAGATTTCGATAATTTTTGGTAAGAATAGTTCTGACAAAACTAGCCATCAAATGATTATTCAGCTTTCTACCTAACCCAACGTTTGTTTCTGCACTACCGGGGGAAAACACAACCAGAAAAATATCACATTTTATCCAATGCGATATGGTTGTTTAATTAACATAACGCGTAAAAACACATTTTGTTCACATTTCGGACACTTTGGTTGAAATTCCATCCAGTCGTCCATTTTTAACTGCCTGTAGTAAAATTGCTTGAAGTTTTGGCCCACTATGCAAACACAGGCAAAGAGACGCTTTCTCCATTCATTGACAGCAGTATTAATAATGTTCTGCTCCAGACCAATCCAGGCTTTACTAATCTATTCTTGACTTTGCAAACATTCTTAAACTTCATCTGGTAGACACACTGCTGCGTGACAGTCAAACCTTGTAATAGACCGGTTGTTGGTGCCTACAGATTAGGATAGATGGAATTTATCGGTGTTTTTTCATTTATTTTAACACGTATTATGCTTAGTCTGATTCCCCCAGGTAGTGCAAAAACAGATGTTAGGTGAAGTAAAAACTAAAACATTTATTTAATAACCAGTTGTGTCAGAAATATTTCTGCCAAAAATTATTAGAATCTGCTGATCTTTCTTCAAGTTACGATCGATAATGTCGGGGATGTTTTTTGAGGTTTTCTGTTTATTTCAACACATATTTCGCTTGATCTGATTTCCCTAGGTAGTGCAAAAGCATACATTGGGTGAGGTGAGAAACTAAACGGTCATTTGATAACAAGTTGTGTCAGAAATATTTTTACCAAAAATTATCAAAATCTGATGATTGGTTTTCAAGTTACAGTTAAAAATGTTGGGGGATGTTTTTTTGAGACACAGTGTATAGTTTTCCAGTGTTTGACCTGACTGATGACAGCTTGGTGGATCAATGATGTTTCAGATCTGTGTTGTTGCTGCTGCTGCAGCTCGGCCTCATCTCACAACTTCACAAGTCAAAGAGGCATTATCAGTATAGCCTATAGAGACTGCACGGGATGACACGGCTCTCAGACGCCGCTGCATGACAGTTCACGTCCGCTACAGTCACTATAGCACTCACTCGCTGAATGAGTCTTGGTCACATCTCTGCGATGTGCGCGTTTGTCGTGCTGCTTACAGCCGCTACTTTTCCTGTTTCCGGCCTTAACTCCGACGCGAATGGTATGCATCATATCATATCATATATCTTAATTAATTATCATATCAAACGAAAAGATTTAACGTGGTGTAACTGCAACGCACTGTTAGACAACTACGATGGTCTAAAACACAAAACAAAGAATTAAGCCCCCAGAAACTAAAACGATAAAATAAACATCATATTGTTTTGAAAGTCACATCATGTTGACATTGTCGTAATGGCTTTGACTAAGACAACCTACATATGTAATTTTCAGCATTGAGTGTAGAGTTTAGCTGTCTAAGTCCCGACCACTTTGGTCCAAGGAGGCCTGCGCAAGCAAGCGTAAAAAGGTGTATCCCTCTAAAAAGTGGTTATTTTACTGATATTGCTTCGTCTAGCATGGAAACAGTTGCAGATAGGTACAGACGTCCTGCTTATAATAACAAGCACTAGTGATGAGCTTTTTAGGAGTATCAACATCGATGATCTTGAATGACCATAAACTCTCAAAATAGGGGTTTTTAGTAATTTTGTTAGCGATTTCGGGCAGCGACACACATTTTAAGAGTAAATTTCGTATAAAATTATTATTATTTTTTGCATGCTGTACACGGATTGCCAAAGTGGCAGGACCGCTGCTATCGCGCGTCACGTGAGCTTTTCTCAAATTATTTGTTGTCTTAAACGGAGGTCGGACACAAGCGTAAAGTCAACGTGTTTTTGCTGGTTACGAAAAATGTTATTACATTCACAGAAATCAGCTGGCATGTTCTTGCTTTCTGAAACATTTAAGGGAAAAACAATTAGGCCTATATACACAACACTATTATTTTTCTTCAGCCCATGCATAATTTTAAAGTACTCACTGTACGTTATAATAAATTTCGATATTATTAACTTATATACTAGTGTATCAAAATCGAAGACAGCAGACGGACACACAAGTAGATGGACAAAACTCTTTATGCGGCTAACTACGGAACGGCCGCATAAAATACGTCAAACTTTCCGACTGAATGCAGCATGCACAAACAACGCATATAAATTTCGACGCAATATTTACGCCACAGTGCATTGCGATCGTTGTACGGTGGCATTACTTAATGTAGCCAAAAAAACTATGCTGGACAAAACTGCACAAACTGCAGTATCCTACGAAGTAAGCAGCGGACATGCGATGGTTGCTGCACTTGGGCGAGGTGAATTGAATGGTTGTCTTATGCGTTATCACAATAGCGGGCTGCAGTGACTAAGCTAGTCCTCTGTGAGGTGAAGCTTAGTTCAGCCGAATGGTTCAGCGTCAGCTGCGGGCTATCATGAAATTGTACACGTCTCAGACATGGAAGATGAACGAGTTGCTGTCGTCGTCGTCGATAACCCATCGTCCAGCCAACCACAGCCAGACTGCTGCACTAGCGCCGGTTACAGTAGGCTATGTCAACTGTCCTAGCTCCCGACGGAATTGCATGAGATGCATTTCGCCGTCCAGACCCCCAGAGACATTAGACAACCCGACGTGACGGCGATGTCGCTTGGTTAATCCGTTTATTTGTCGGTAATTGGGGTTGATCGAAGGCTAGCCAGTCGGTCGGTCAAGACGACGACGGACGCTACATGAGACTGCATGTTTGCAGTATCGATCGCACTTATGAACGATCGCTCAGTCACTGACCGCGACGTCTGTCAGTCACTTGCTGATGCTTCATGCTCATTGGATTGCAAACTAGAAACATAATTTCATCGGCCAAGTGCCGACGTAGGCCTATTATGCGGCCAAGTGTAGTTTCTCCATTTTTTTTTGTTTTCGGATTAGGAGTCCAAACGAGAATGACAAACAGAACGGGCAAGACTCGTAATTCGGCCCACTAGAACGGCTGCAAAACTAATCTTCGCCTATACATTGCGCAGAAACGTTTTTATGTTCGTATTTATTTATGCATAAACTATTGCACAAAATGTGATTTTATTTCGTCGTTTATTTCAAAAGGATCTAAATTATATATTCATGTTTGAAAATTGCAAATTATTATAGACTTTTACAAATAATCTAGAATTTTATAATATTCATAAGTGCTTTTTATATACAGGCTCGTTAAGGTTAAACGTTCGTTTAATGGTACTATTTTTGCATATTACGTTTGTCAGATAGGATGGCTTTCACTAATGTTGTAAGCTTAAATATAAAAAAAACGATATTATAGATAGTGCGTGTGGCTGTCGGTGTGAACAGATGTGCTGCGGTCTCTCTCAGCTGCGGAGACTGGAAACTTTTTAAGAACGCGACGTGATGATGGGCAAAAGTTTGTCGACGTTGGAGCTGCACGTCATTCGGTGCCTAGTGCATCTGCAGCTTTGCGACGCGTCGATCGGATGTTTGATAATAACATAGCAGCAAACAGTGTAAACCCATCATCGTATTCCACGCTGCGGTACAAAACGTCGGAGCACATCAGTTACAGTGACCGGGCTGCGGGTTTTACGATAAGGAGAAAACCGCCCGAGTACGTCGGTTACGCTTTAGATGGCAACGGCGACACGCGTGAACAGCCGTCGCTCAAGTTGACAGAGTTCTTTGCAAACACGAGCCGGGGTGTTAACAAAGCCGACTTATCTCAGCTTCAGATACCTGACGAGCTGTACGGCTATGGGTGGAAGGCGGACGAAGATCGGGTTTGGACAGCAGGTTGCCGTAAACTGAACTGCGTCAGAGGCAGCGTGTGTGTTCCAGACACACTGAGGGACGGACGGCCGAGATGTCAGTGTCCACTCGGCACAGACGGTCCTCGCTGCGAACGGCGTACGTCAAGCTATGTAATTAGCTTACGAAAATCTATATTTATTATCACGTGTAGAAAAAATAATATAAACAGATAAAATGCCGTACCGATATAGTCCGGTACGTAGTAATAGAAGATACATCAAAAATGAATAATTTATTGCTTAGCGACAAAATTAGCGTAACTATAAAAATCTCGACTTGAATCAGAATAGCACTGTTGCTGTTGCTGTTGCTGATGTGTGACGTGCAGTCATATCGGTGAAGTATCCGAGGTTCCTCGGCTCCGGCTACCTGACTCTGTCTCCATTACGGGGACCGATGGACCAACTGACGACTACAATTATCTGCCGTCCGGAGACCAACAACGGTCTAGTGCTGCTGAACGCACACAGCATTGACGCTAAGCAAGACTTCTTCTCAGTCGCCCTCGTCGACGGACGCGCCGTATTCACGTATGACTCAGAGCGTGTCTGCATGCGCGAGAAAAAACTGGCATCCGACTAAAACGGGACGGGGCTACGTACAGCGCAGCTGTCAGTTAACTCTGGTTTGGCAACGCCACTGGTGGCGTCTCGTGCGATGGCGCTGCCAAACCCGAGTTGATCGACATTTGTACTGTACGTAGCTTCGCCACGTTTTTGTCGCGCATGTATAGGCATCCTCTCAGCTCAAATCAAAATACTTTTTTAATGACACAACAAAACGACCGCAGTTGCGAAGTGTAAAAAAGGCCTAATATTATATGAAATACAGAAACAGCACAGCCGGCGAATTCGATAAAACATTTTGTATTTTATCGCTAGACAATTAAACAAAAAAACAAAAAAAAGTATATAAATGTTTAAAACTAGAGTCTGCTGTGTATGTTTATTAAGCGGCCGTTTTATTAGGCTGCTTGACAGGTTTTGCCCGTCCGTCCGTCTGTCCGTCCTGTACAGGCTCCTAACTCAACGAAAAGGCGTAGAGACACCAAATTGGCCTGAACATCTCTTCGGACAGGAGTAACCGGTGTGCTATTTTTTTTAGCTTAAACGGTCAAAATTCTGCGAAGGCCGTATAACATGTGCCGTGTGTTGGCACTTGGCGGACATGTTTCTAGACTCCAGAAATTTTCTGACTGCATGGCTATCCTTGATAGTGGCGGTCGTTCAGTGAAAAGCGATCACGGTCTACAACATGCGGAAAGCCATTCTTTTGAATATTCGCGGAATTGGTTTCGGTCGTTGCTGTGTCCTGATCCGATTTAATTTCGTCGAAATCGATCACGAGCTGACAGATTAACAACGGATTCTACAGCGGTGTGACTAACGTGATTTTTACAGCAACAACAGATAACTGTTTCTACCATCTTGTGCTGCTAAAAGTAAGTATTCGAGAGAAGCATGGTATTGTTTCCGGTTGTGCTTGATTATCTGTTCTTGTTTCGGTGCGCAGTTACAGTTTAATATGTAAACAAAAACGTTTGCATAAATTTATAATAACGCTTCGAATTTTAACACCGGATGCAATTTGTCAGAGACAGCTGCTGGCATATTTTGTCAATACGCGCTAAAACGTTTTAAAACAAAAAAAATTATATTTTACATTTTTTTTCACACGCGACATGGCATTATTGCAAGCCTTTCTCGTTCGAGTGTTCGATAAAAACTCTCATCACAAAATCGTCTCATGATAAAACTTATCTTCATGTGTCGTAGTTTTTTTGTTTTTATCACAAGACAGTTTGTTTTTACCAGGGTGGGAGGGTTTCTTAGGGATTGGTTTGGTTTGCTGTAGGTCTACTTTTTCTTTGCCAAATTTTTTTACCATTTTATTATTTCGTCACGTTTCGTCCTACGACGATGTAGGTTCGACTGTGGGACGGGCGTCGGACGTGCTACGACGGCGAACTCTCTGCTGCTGGGTCGCTGGAACAAGATTCAAGTCCGTCGTCATAAGCGCACTGCTTGGATCCAACTCAACAATGGACCGCGCGCTCTAGCCAGATCAAAGGTCTGTTAGTTAAGGCGCATACAGACCAAGCGAAATGAACTAAACTGATATGGTTTAGTTTTTGACGAACTGGCCAATGGACAAGCAGTAATCCTTTACAGTAGGTACCGTCTAACGGCGTCGGTGGTTTACGTGACTACGCTTACGTACGCGTGAACTAATGACCAATGGGCTCGCTTTGTTTGCCCATCGGTCAGTTCATCATAAACTAAACCGTGTCGGTTCAGTTCAGTTAAGTTACGTTGTTCTGTACGTGCCTTTACGCTGTTGGTCTTGTGAACACTCTGAAGTTCTGAACCGTCAGTGTTATAGTTGTGGCTTGGCCGGATTCGGCAAAACTGTAAATATGCACGCCTGAATCGTCCGCGTTCATTATTCGAGTCTACTTCGACTACTCGATGCGCTACAGATGCTGGTTACTTATTTACTTGATTGCTTGCTGTGTATTTGGTGCAGGGTCGGCTGAGTAAGATTGCGCCGGGGAAGGAACTGTATGTCGGCGGGTACAGAAACGTCAGTCTGGTCGGCAGACGTGCTGGAATACAGTGGGGGTTTGTCGGCTGCGTGGGTGGTCTCTTCATCAACGGCAAGACGATTGATATGCGACGTGGCGTGTTTGTTGGCGACGCGCTGCACGGCGTCGACGTTCGTGAGTAGCCTACTGCCTCGTCGTTTGTTTATGGTTATCTTTATACCCCGCTTACTCGAGGAAACATACATGAAGCACACATGGAGCAAACTTAAAGCACACGTCGTGCACATGTATTGAATACATTTGCTTCATGTTTGCTTCATGTATGCTTCTTAGTGTAAACGGGGTACTACAGTCCCCTCGTGCATATGCAATATGTTGAAATAAAATAAAACTGCTGGAGACGGTTGCCGTCAACGCCGTTTAGAGTGCGGAGAACGAAATGTGCCGCTAGAAAGGTGCGGAAAAGTTTCGTCATTCTATCGCAGTGGTTTGCACGCACTGCGATGAGACACGATGAGCTTTTTTACAAAAAAATGCACCGGTGTATATGCCCGATGTTGTTTCACTCTGTTAAGTTGAACGCTGTCCAATATCATGTTTCTCAGAATTTGATTGGATGGTGAAACAAGAACATTAAACTGTTTGATGATTAGTCGTGTTAGAGATGTTGTTGTTACTGCAATTGTCTGTTTGTTGGTTCGTGTGTGTGTGTGTGTGTGTGTGTGTGTGAAGACGAGTGTAGTGAGCACGTTTGCGACGGTGTCGACTGTTACAATGGAGGTTCGTGTGTCGCTACCGGTCCCGACTCTAGCGTCTGTCTCTGTCCACTTGGTACCGCGGGACCACGCTGCCAGTCTAGTGAGTTCCTGCATTCACAAACAGATGAACAAACGCTTTTATGGCAAAAAACGTTCAGCGAAAATGTTGTGCTGGAAATATTTGTCATTACCGACTCGTTTAAGTGGTGTTTGGAATAAAATGCGTCAGAAGTAGGCCTAATAGAAGTCGATTTGTAGACAGATTATAAACGCTGCATTAAAACTGCAATTTCTACGGCAGTAAGTGTCATGTTTTTATGTTTTATGATTTCTGAAAATTTATTGTGAATTTACATGTAATTGTTTGCGACCTCAAAGCACAGGATTGGTCAATTTTCGCCGCAGGATGCAGTTAGCGCAAAGCGCAGTATTACCGTCATAAGTTGTCCGCACGTGCGCCTGCCTGCCCTCCGTCCGTCTGTAACGTTGATGTTTAACAGGACCATCAATAGCACCGACCTGGTCCCAGAAAAACAACCCGAAATTTCAAGCGCTATACATTGCCCGCAGCGCAAATCTGTTAGGCCTATTTATTTATCACGAGCGTAACGTCGCCCAGAAGCACGATTGTAAACATGAATGAACGCATCGCGCGATCCGTTCGTTGTGACAGTAGGTCTGTACTAAATATCGCACTCTGGAATGGGTAATCGAGTACGCAGTATGAGCTTATACCACTGCAGACAGTGCTGTATAGTACTTAAACCAAGCTCAAATATGGCATAGACTACGCAGTCGTTTGCTTGTTGAAGTACGACTGCAGCTGAAAATTATGAAAACACTAAACCAGTGCGAGCTGTGTGCCGTTCACTTTTAGTTTCCTTGCGATTTGTGACACAATTCGTCACTGTGACGTAGCGGTTCAGGTGGCGGTGCCAAAGTTTGGCGGCAACTCGTACCTGCAGTTCGCCGGACTGGGTCAATCCGTGTTGAGATCCTACAGCGTCGAGGTCGTGTTTTTGCCGACGTCCGGCGACGGTTTGCTGCTATACAACGGCTCTAGACCACCCACCGGATCTCCCAGACTCCTGACTTGATGTCTCCCTCACTAGTTTTCATTACAAGCACTGCTGCTGTACAACGGCTACTCGGCTGACCGGACTGGCGACTTCATTTCACTGACTTTGCGCGACCGATTCGTTGAGTATTGCTTCGATCTTGGCACTGGAACCGCCGTGATTCGGTAGACCTATATTCCGCTTGCCTTGATTCGTATTTTAACCACATAATGCACGCCACGTAGGTGCAGTTTGATTTTATCAACAAAAAATGGAACGCTTGAATATTTTTAACTGCATGCAGTCAGTGGCGTATTTAAGGGGGGGGGGCACGGTGCGATGCCCTCCTCCCTTTGGCCAGACCATGATAATTTTTTACAGCCGACTTTATATAAAAAGGCGCGTTTTTTGCCATTTTCAAGCAAGAATTGCAAAATTTAACAATGTTTGATGGTCTCTTTTCAAACCGATAGATGTAGGCCTATATTAGTATTTGTTCTGTCTCGTCTTGTCTGTCCGGTACTGTCGGTTTTTTTGGTGGTATTGTACTTTTTTATATTCTGTATTTGTATTTCTGCCTGAGTGGCGAATAAACATATTCAATATGCGATTAAAATCGCCATGTGAGATTGCATCTGATATAACGCCAGTGTCGCCGAACGCTTTTGAAAACCAGCTGAAAGCCGTATAGGCCTATAATATTTCGTGGCGGCCGGGTTTAGTGTTCATGGGTGAGTGACACGGCACTATATGAAACCAACAGCAATAAAGGCAGTCGGCGGCTGTCTGGCGCATGCCATGGGCGGTGGTTAATTAATATTTTAAAATGTCAGATCTGAGTTCAACCCAAGATGAACCCGTCCACAACTTGCATAGGGTACAACAAATAAGATATAAGTCTATCCAAATGAGATATGCCTATTATTGCATGTAACGCCACTATGACAGCGCTCTTAAGATGCGTTCCTTTGCTCTGACGACTGTAACACGCCCTATTCTCAGACAACACGAGCTGCAGCGGCATCGCAGTATACCAGAAATCATAGATCCTATGTGCGACGTTATCAGAACTCATCAATATGAGAATCTCAGGAACCAAGCTCCGTATGCCAGTGTTATGATATCATAATGTCATTAAGCGACGAAGTGCTTTATTTCACTGGAGAGATGAGAGTTTGGACACGCCCGCCCGCCCGCTGTCTTGTACAGCATTTGCTGCCAGCCCGCCACTCGCACACGGAACAGCTAGAAGTCAAAGAAGGGATAGACAGAACGTAACTATGAGCTCAGCTTAGTCATTAGCAAGTGGAGACGACAATGGCAAAGCGTCAGACTGCATACGTTTTACGATGTCAAATGACAAAGACACGGCGCACCGCTTGCGAGCGACGACATCGGCGACGATCAACGGATCAAGCATTCTGACGACGACAGACCGGTTTTGACACGGCCCATTTATTATTGTACTGTAGGCCTACTGTGCCTATTGTGAAGTTTATTGCATTTGTATAACTCACATTAATACGTGACGACGTTTTGCAGCTTGCTAAACTATATTTTTTGCTAAAACAATGCAAATATCTGTGATTTTCTGTGTTTCCAAATTTTAGAAAAATGGGCGAATTTGCGGCTTTCATTGAACGTTCAAAAGCAAAAAGTGTTTCAGCTTCAGGGAGGCTTCGCCCCCTGACCCCCAGATCAGAGACTCTGCCCCTGGACCCCGCTGGGGGATCCGCCCCCAGAGCCCCGTTATAGGCTCGCGCTTTGCGCGCTGGCCATGCCCCCCTTTGCCAAATCCCAAATACGCCACTGACTGCAGTGTTCAGCGGTACATCGCACTGTTAGCAGCAGTAATTTAAAATCGGGCAGCAGCAAAAGACAAGAAAAGAGAAGCTTTATAAAACGAGTCCTGTATACGAGTCAAATTATAGCCTAAGCAACAATTTACAAATAATAGAAGCATAAAATCGTTTAGGAATTAAGTAGTTTAAAAGCTGACGATGGAGATACAGCCTGGCTGTGGTGTCGACGATTGTTGGCTGTAGAAGTGAAGAGCGAGTGAGTCTAAACGAGTGGCACTCAGTGACGCTGTCAAGGACTGGACGTCGTGGCTCGGTACAGGTCGATGTCCAGCCGTTAATCACTGGTCAGTCTGGTGGTTCGTTCACACAACTGACCCTCACTCTTGACCTTTACGTCGGCGGCCACCGCAACTTTGACGAAACAGCTGCCATGGCGGACATCCGGAAATCTTTTCGCGGCTGCATTCAAAAAGTAAGACTGCATTGGTAAACGATAGCGCCGCAGGGACTGGATACGTGTCTAGAAATTATTGTGTATTTATTCTTATCATTTAATATTTACCCTTTTCTTCACTGGCATCAACCGACGTCGTGATCATTCAAGCGAGCTCGCACACACGTCATTGGATAAGCACCGATCCGATCCGGTCCGTATCCTTTCTTTTGATTTTTGATTTTTGCCTTATTTTTGCTTTCTTTCTGTTTTCCTTTTGTGCTTGCATTGTAATGTGTTCGTGTTGCTGCTGCCATGGCGAAATAAAGCTTACCTGGTAGCCATTACATCAAATTATGTACGCTTATACCAAGAAGGCTGTTATCACAATTACGTGTGACGACGATATTTTACGGAATATGTATGTAGGTCTGCCATAAGTGGCAATATTGTTGAATGACATCACGCGCTGTACGCTGCGACAATTTTCTGCATTAAAATATTTACTTGTTAGAAACAAATCCATTTTTGGTGGCTTTATTTCGTACTGTCTTATAATATCAACGCTCTGTAGGCGTAAGGATGAAATCGGTCAATTTTGACTTTCGTTTCAGGTGGCAATCAACGACAGACTGCTGAAGTTGACTGACGACGCAATCGCTGGAGCAAACATTTACGACTGTGATGCTCACGTGTGTTCTCGGAGTCCGTGTGTTAACGGCGGTCGATGTGTTCCGCTACAACAGTTCTACACGTGCGACTGTCTGCCAGGCTTCAACGGCGCTAACTGTACCGACAGTCAGTAACCTACCGCACAGCTCATTTCTTGCCATTTCACAAATTCACAAGTTACTTTTACTCTCAATGTATCATTTGTTAAGGCGCGTACAGAGCGATGTAACTGAACTGCACTGAACTGACATAGTTTAGTTTTTTAAGAACTGACCAATAAGCAAGCAGTAATGCATTACAGTAGACACCGTCTAACGGCGTCGTTGACTTACGTGACTATGCTCACATACGAGTCAACCAATGATCAATGGGCTCGCCCTGCTCGTCTATTTGTCAATTCGTTAAAAACTAAACCGTGTCAGTTTAGTTTAGTTCAGTTCAGTTCAGGTTCGTCGCTCTGAACGCGTCTTTATACATTAAAGACACAACGCGGATATGCGGTTTTAACGCAAGATACTCGGCTCACTTATTCGTTTCCCCTTGGATGACATTGCCGGTGTGTACCGTGTACAACAGCCTTAGAGGGTGTCTAAAGCTGTTCATGGAAACCCATCTTATAGCCAGGGAACATCGCCTGTCATGTTATATCACACAGGTGAACTTGCTTCGCCTAGGGCATTAACTGCAGTTAATGTGCAGCATTAACCCCGGCCAGGCAGACAGATACTGAATTCACGCTTCACTAACCTGGAGTTGAACTGCAGGGTGGTTGGTTGTCAACTTATCACTGAGATGGTTTACCTCTCTGCGGACAGTCACAAATCTCAGTATAGTAACCACTTGACGGGGAATCGAACTCGCGACCTCGCCACTCGACCGGGATTTGAACCCACGACTCGTTGATCCTACGTCCGACGCCCTACCGTTACACCACGGAGCTGTACACAGTAGGATCTAGATCTTCGACGGAGTGAATCCCAGTGCATGGGTGCAGTGTTCTGCTGGATTAGTCGAATGTCAAATGTAAATTTATATAGCGCGTTATCGTTAAAAACCCCCAATGCGCTATACACACTAACACTGCGAGAACAAGAACGTCTTCAGCGACTGTCTGAAAATGTCGTGCTCAGAGATTGCGTGTTTGACGCTCACCTGGTCCACTGCAAGTAATACACTGTTTACACGAGGAAGTTGACTCGACGAGCGTTCGTCGTGCGAGAAGCTTCATCGTGTAAACAGGGCATATTATTTGTGAGCAAGTTGTTAACGCTGTGTGTGTGTGCGTGTTTAGGCCAACTTATAGGTTTTTAACCCGGCACAACGAGCTGCCACCTTGATACAGAGTCAGCTCTACGCTGCACCCCAAGTCGTCGACAACGAGAGGCGGGCAACTGCATGCGTTTCAGAATAAACAGTCTAGACTGCATATTTATGCGTGATTTGTTTAGCAGCAGAAACTGACGATAAAGACTGCGGCGAAACTGTACAGGGTGGGCCAAAAATTACACCATTTGTTGTACGCCTAATAACTTCACCAAATATTAACCGATTTTCAAAAAATTTTTACTGTCAGAATCAGAAGACAATTTGCAATAAAACTTTTATTACAGATCTCACCACATCCAAAGTGTGTCACTACGCTACCTCGTGAAATGTCAGATGATGCACTCAAGCCGGCGACGCCACTGACCAGTTGCGTGATCAACGTTGATCGAGCCTGGTATATAGCCCCCAAACAGCCCGGACTTAAATCCGGTCAATTATGCTCTCCGCTATCAATGTTGACGATTCGCGACAGTCAACCAGCTAAAGAAAATCAGTGTCGCTGAGTGGGGCAGAGTGCCGCAGCGTTTGGTTAATCGCACTATTGGTTAGTGGTGTCGCCGGTTTCGATGCGTCGTCCAGCAGCAAGATGGACACATTGAAAATTTGATGTGAAAAATGTGAGATGTGATTTTTAGACAATAACTGAGACAACAAACACGTTGTTTCTGTTGTTAATTTCTTAAAATGTGTTGTTACAAAAGTTGTCTTGTTTTTAATTGTTATTCTTAAGAGACTGACATTTTGCAAGGTAGTGTAGTGACACACTTTGAGTGTGGTGGGACCTATAATAACAGTTTTATTGCAAATTGTCTCCTGATTCTGACAGTGAAAAAATGAAAATCGGTTAATATTTGGTGAAGTTATGAGGTGTACAAAAATGGTGCCATTTTTGGCCCACCGTGTAGTAGACTATTTCATCACGCGTTGTGGTCTAAACTTCTCACAATCTAGGGCGGTTAAATGTTTACGACGCAGAAACAATCAGTAGGCTATATGAATGAGCCGCAATAATGTTTATCAATGTTCAACTTGTCCATAGGCCAGTTTTAGGCCTACACTTTGCAATTCGTCTTAAATATTTTGTCGCCCAGTAGTCATAACTACTGTCGCCCACGTGTCTCAACCTGTAGCCCAAACTTCTATCGTTTAGATGGTTTGTCGTCTGTTAACCAATAAACGCGCGTAACAATGATAGCAGTCGATGACAGAGCTGCTTTAAGAGTGACTAGTTTCTTAACGGCACATCACAAAATAGGCCATTCAGTGCCAGCTGCTTTGAGAGAGTGCACTTACTGATGCATGACCTACAGAACGCTTGTTCAGTGTCAGACAAAGTCAAATAGAAATCAAGAAAGACATTTAAACGAATCGACTTTGTGTTTATAGACAATGTAGTGGACGTACGCTTTTTATTTAATAATAATATTTAAATGTGTTCGCAACCAATACAAACAGTGTTGTTAATCTAATAGCCAAGGCCGATGCGGTAGATACGTCGTCGATATTCAGGAAAAGGAAAGCGAAGGTATCGGTACCGAGAACGAGTCGCCGTATGCATCGAGTGAAGTGAGGAGTAGGGACGGGAGATTTATTTAACATCCTCTTTTCCAACCGACTAGGGGTTCTGGAAGAGCGTCGTAAGCTCGATAGCAGGGTCAGGGTTGAAGCTCCGGTTGAAAATAAGTCTGGTGCAATTTTAGCCTTACATAATTTGGTCATCTTAGCCATCAACGTGCCAAAAATTATTAAAGTTTGTAAAAATTTGACAAAGTTATGACAAAAAAAAATTTGAATGTTTTTTTTCTGAGATACGTGTATAAACAAGTGGTTCATGTAGCGTTTTGTTGACATCTTTTCTTCAGTCAATTGTATGCTCCGCATACAAAGACGCAATGGCTTAGATGCAACGCCAATGACTGATAGCAGAATCAACGATCGACTGATAAAATGCATTCAGTCGATTAGACATGTTTTAAGCTCATCAGCCAGCTATTTTGTTGTCTGCTGTTTTAAGCATAAAATATTTAATACCTCAAAATTATTAAACCATGTTGCACCTTCTGTCGAATTGATGATGCAAAGGTGAGCCATCTGATACAAATAATCGCTGCATAATGTAACAAATTGGAGCATCTGTGTTTCACACGGTAGTGCGTTGACGTAAATTAGGTGGTAAATGAGTACACCGTACATAATAGTATCGTCTTGGACATTTTATGCCAAAAATTATTAAAGTTGGTGGAAATTTGACAAAGTTATGCCAAAAAATGTTGACTGTTTTTTGGGACACGGTGAACACTGTGTCTCAAAAGAAACATCCCGGACATTTTCGATTCTAGTGTAAACAAAGATTGTCAGATTCTCATAATTTTTGGTGTGAATATTCTTGACATAACTTGCCATCAAATAATCGCTCAGCTTTTTACCTCGCCCAGCGTCTGCTTCTGCACTACCTAGAGAAAGAAAAACAAACGAAATAAGCGTTGAAATACACAAAAACGTGAAAAAAACATCCCCAACATTATTGACCGTAACTTCAACTTGAAGCATGATTATCAGATTTCAATAATTTTTGGCACAAATATTTCTGACACAACTGGCTATAAAATTACTGTTTAAGTTTCCGTTTCACTTACTGTCTGTTTCTGACCAAGCAACATACGGGTTGAAATGAATGAAAAACATCGATAAATTTCGTTTATCCAGATCTCTGGCCCCCAAGAACCAGTCGATTACAAGTTTTGCAGCAGTGTGTCTACCAAATGACGTTCAAGAATGTTTTAAATTTAAGAAGCAACTGGTGAAGTCTGGATTAGTCTGTAGCATAACATTATCGATACTCTGTCAATGAATGGAGAAATCGTCAGTCGTCTCCATGCCTGTGCTTGCACAATGGGCCAACATTTCTATCAATTTTTTGCAGACAGCCAAAAAACGAAACAAGTGGATATAGGCCTAGCGTCAGCCAAAGTGCCAAAAATGTAAACAAATTAATAAAGCGTGTTTTGTGCGTTATTTAGATTAAGTAATAATACCTCTTAGGTAAAAATGCAATATTTCGTTGGTGCTGATTTCCCAAGGTAGTGCAGAAACAGACGTTGGGTGAGGAGGGAAGCTACATAATGATTTGATGTCCAGTTGTCTCAAGAATATTCTTACCAAAACTTATAAAAATCAGATACTTCTTTTTCAAGTTATAATCGAAAATGTTTGGGATGTTTTTTTGAGACACAGCATATTACCAGTATGCAAAGTTATTTATTTGTGCGTTAAAACCACAGCATCAACCATCAACATCGAAACAAATGGACAGGTTTACTTATTTAGTGCTGGGCAGACGGTTGCCGTGGTAACGAAAGTAAACTTATATGCGGTAATAAAGTCGCGTTTTAATTATTTGAACGTTTGCTTCTATATTGAGAATGAAACAGAGCAAAAGTTATCGCCCTAAATCAACAGGTGAAGCAGTCGATTATTATGGTGAAGTTTAATTGTTAACCGGCAGTTGATATTAATCATGCTACGATAGGCCTAGTATACGCTCTACGCAGAGCATGTGAGTGTAGCGGATTGGGCTGTTTTGCCGTTTCGCGCTCAAGCTCATTTCTGTGATCTCCGTTGACCGCTTCGTTCTCAGGTCTGCCTAGTTTTTTACCGCCAATGCGGGTGATAATCTTTTTCTTTCCTTTTTTCTCTTCTCCTTTGCTCCATTTTCCTTTCCTCTTCTCCCCATTTTTTTCTCTCCCTGCCTTTTCTGTGTCCTTTCCTTTCCTTTCTTTTTTTCCCTCTTTTCTTCTATTCCTTGCTTTAGCAGTAGGACCCATTAAGTTTGTTAAGAGGGTTAGGGGAGTGCTGTAGAATCTGCCAGTGGGTTCGGGGTAGAGCTTCACTGCTTCCACCAAAGTCGAGTTTAGTGCATTTTGGTCTTAAATGTGACATCTGGTGGCAGCAATTTTGATTATTTTTCCGACAGTCAACTAGCCTAATGTAGTGCAGCTTAGACAATAAAGGGAAATTGGGACCAAAATGGGAGACATCCATCATCGATGGGTGATAATCAACTTTGCATGGGTGAACAGGTGACGAGGTTAAATTGTGGATGTCACCCACTTAATGCAGGTGACTTGGCATGTCTGTGTTCCTGGTTTGTGACTTTTTATTTCAGTCATTTTTCTGACTTTAATTGCGTTGGTCCACTCATTTGATGTTGCAGCCAGCTGCACTTTATTTACTGCTGGGTAATCTTGTAGTTTCGTGTTACAAATTTATAAGCTATGAGTTTGTGCTTGTGGCACCTCACCTTGTAGCCATCTCAGATGTATGCGGTCTATAATCATCTGGTTAGGATAAAGGGTTAGGGTTAGGGTATGGAAGTTAGTGTCACTTACACTCTGCTTACATGCTCTGATACTACTACCAGAATCAGAGGGATAGCCATTTAATAATAGTGGACTACCCATCACTCTGGTTTGGGACATAACATAATGCTAACAATTTGCAAGTGCACACACTGTCAGCATCAGAGGCACAAAAGTTATAATAAAATACTTTGACAGGAAAGGTAAAAAGTAGAATTTTACTGAAATGCTACTTTTTCATGCTAGATGCTGCCTCTGGTTTAGGCTAATTTGTTTTGTGTTTAGACTTTTGGATTCGCATATAGAGATAAATGTAATGTATTTTTATGCAGATATTAAAGGCAAGAAAAAGCGAGATGGCATCGGTAGTCCAGACAAAGCAAGCACACCAAGTGTACCATGTGAAGGGTTTCCACCAGATATGGAGGGCCAGAAACGACCAATTATCAATGATGAAATTCTTGCTCTTCAGATCACAGAAGATGATCTAGTGAAGGTGAGCTGCACCTTTGATCCACGTAACCATTGTCTTAAATTGTGTGTGGCACAATTGACATCTTACATTTCTAATTGTTGTTCTATAATAAGTGTACTTGTTCATCACTGACAAAATGTAAAAGATGTGTCTAACTTCTAAAATGTGTCAAGTAATATACTGCTGTCATGCAAAGCAGATAGCAGACAGTTACATGTGGTGGGTCAATTGAAATGCTAGCCACTGTGTCCTAGAAGTCTGCACCATAGGTAATTGGACACATACCACTGATAGACACTATAGCCTTTGGTGACCTTTGACACACCTTTAATGGAATGCTGAATTGCTGATGCAGGGTTCCTAAGTCCAGGTATATGGGAGGAATCCCACATTTCCGCACAATGGTTACTGGTTACTTTTGAAAAGCTTCACTGACATATTCAACGTTAGCGAATGCAGTGCAGATTTTGCGGGAAGTGGTCACTGTGTTGAGCATTGGTGAAAAGCTGAATGGAGTCTGAGCAGAACTTATCTTAAAGTTACAGAGCGTCACCTGCCATGTGTGATTTCACAATCTTACTTGACACAGGTAAATGTCCCCAGCCTTAACCACAGCTATGCAATCAGATACTTGATTTGTCTACCCAGGATGGTGAAAGGCTGAGTTGGCCTGGGTGGTACTGGGCAGACGATTGCTGCACAGTAATGAAAGTAAACTTATGTGCAGTAATAAAGTCGCATTTTAATTATTTGAACGTTTGCTTTAATATTGAGAATGAAACAGAGCAAAAGTTATCACCGTAAATCAACAGGTGAAGCAGTCAATTAGAAAATTAGAAATTTAGCAATTTAGTCAATTAGAAATTTAATTGTTAACTGACAGTTGGTATTAATCATGCAGCAGTAGGCTTACCGTACACTCTATGCAGAGCATGTGAGTGGAGCGGATTGGGCTATTTTGCCGGTTTGCGCTCAAGCTCATTTTTGTGATCTCGATTGACTGTTTCATTCCCTGTTCTGCCAAGTTGTCTTAGCGCCAATCCGGGTGACAGATAGTTTACCTGTTCGCATTGTGCTCTCAGCTCAGATTAGGACAACTACATTGATCGGATTTTGTTAACCACTAGACCAAACGTTACAATGTGCTGTATTTTGTACCATTAGCATTTGCCTCATCTTTCAATTATTCATTGTTCCAGCCAGTAGCTGTTTAGCTTTGTGTATAACCTCACCAGGCACGTGAATCAAGGCCAAGCATAGAACATCTGAACACTCCGGTTTTCAACACAGTTATGGTGAAGAAGACACGTGCAACAGATGATGATGGCAAGAGATAGTATGTGACATTTATGGCTCACTTTATCAGCATAGCCCTTGTAGTGATAAATTTTTGGTTTGAGTTACATTAATGGCTTTTTTTGTGTGGACTGCAGTATGATTATCACTTTGTGAAAATGATTGGAAAATTAAGTGTATAGATACTATAGGCTATGTTAATTTGTCTTTTTGTTGTTAATTGAAGCACAGAATCAGTATATTTTAAATGGCACTTTTTGGATGAAAAACGTACAGTATTTATTTTTTTCAAGTATAGATTGCTATTATTTAATGCTATGCATAGAATTTTGCATATATATATATATATATGTATATTGTTTTTTTTTGCGTATTACTAATAATAATTACATCACAAAGTTGCATTTATGTTATTTTATGGTAGAAATATAATAAGTAGCATATTGGTTTTTTGTTGACTGTTTTAGTGTTGTTGTGACAAGGCCAGCACATCCAGATTCACCCGTGAAAAAGCCTGATTATTCCGGTAAGTGTTGCAAAATCACATGTAAAACATTGTGTTAGTTTCACAGCAATTGCATTTTTTTGCATGGCTCTAATTTGCATTTATTTTTTTTTCAAACTCAATTTAATTAGCTTACTTTTGCATCGTAGACATTTTCGAGTATCTGTTACAGTTATTGCATTTTATAAAATTATTTTGTGTTTTAAAACTTTAATTATGTTCTGAATTTAGCAAACGAATGAAGAAGAAACTGCCAGTGACAATGATGATGCTCAGTGTTAGCAACAAACTTACCATGTTAGTGTTTGGAATGGAGCAGTTAATAATAAACAGTAATGAGCTATTTACGATAATACTTCATTTTGTCACTTTAAACTCAATAACAGGTACTAGAACTCACATTCAGTGTGTTTTAGAACACTGAAAGTAATTATTTTGGATTGGAAACTGAAAGTAACCCTTTTCTTGCACTGATGCGAATAAGATGGATGTGAGGTGGAAAACAGGATGATAATTAAAGCTTTCCTGAGTTGAATTGAGACAAAGGATTTTGGTTAATAAACACCAAGTTCATGGCAGTGAGAATAGATCTGGTACTTGCTCACATATTGTGGTTCTTGTGGCCAGAAACTGAATATATTGTTGTTATTGTTTTGTTAGTTTTAGCTGGACCGAGATTTGATGCATCAAATAACATCATACCACACAGTATTCTTGGTGACGTGGATGAATTTGTATCACAGGCTGTTCAAAGAGGTGATCTCGCTGAGGTGAAATATTTTCTGCCTGTCATATTAATACTTATTTGCATCTGTACACGGTAACCCACTCATCTGTATGCTTATAGCACGTTTATTTTAAAGCTGACTGCATTTCACACGGTAGTGTAGCAACACGTTAGAGGTTTGATGGGATCTCTTATGGTCACAATTTACTGAAGAGTTTATCAGTGAAGACAGTTCAAGACAGGTTACCATTTGATGCTGTTATGACAACAAAATTTAAAAAAAACATCAGCATTACTGTTCATTTGGCTGTTATTGTGACTGATCAACTCTGAAGCTTTGGATACAGGATGAAACGATGCTGACTGGTCGATTGACAAGTTGTCTGACTGTTAAACGTGACCCAAAGAGGAGGTTGAGACCGGCAGCTTGCTTTTCTAAATACGACATCAACCTTGAAGCTAACGCTCTCAAGAACTGGGAGAAACGGATGGCAGAAAGAAGATGCCAGCAGAACTATCTCGCCAGTTAGTTATTTGCGGTTTTTTTGAGAACTTGAGATTTTACATCTTAACATGTGACTGTTACTGAAAGAAAAATGCTAGAGTTTATGACTGTAATTAAATCTTATTAATGTCTGTGGTTATGTGGTCCACTTTGTTCATAGCAGATTCAGAGCTTAATGAGTTTGGCAAGATAGAGTGTTCATAAAATATGATCTTCACAATTTGAAACAGTCACTGAGATAGAAACGACAATGCAATAGAATGTTATAAATTAGTATACATTTGTCTGTTGATACTACGTTTAAAAAAGAATTATGGTACTTAAAATATGAAATCAGTACAGCGCAGTTACTTCCAAGTCACACAGAGCTGAATTGGAGTCCAGTTGGTTTGAGTCTGAGTTTTTAGGGTATGAGTCCGAGTCATGAAAAATTAAGACTTGTGAAAGTTGAGTCTGACTTGAGTCTATTTCTGAACTTGAGAACTACAGGGTGTGGCAAAAAAGTAGCCCCCTAAAGTTTTTTGCTGTTTTCTCAGCAACCGTTTAAAATTTTAATTTGTAATTTTACACTATTATTTACTGAAACCTTCTACATTTAATTGCCAAGTAAACAGTGATTCTGTTGAAAAACGATGAAATTATAAACTTTTTAACATGACCGCTTTTTGCCACACCCTGTACTTCACTAAGGATCACTGTGTGAATGACGATGTTTAGGATTCTTGAATAAGCAAGTGGACGACCTTGTGATGAATGAATCTGATGGACAGCAAAACGTGCGTCGTCTGCGCGGTTTAGTCGAACGAACCGCTCCCTTCATCGAACACGGCACTTTCAGTAATGGCCAGCTTATCTCATGTTTTTGCTATCGGAATACAGTTAAATATGGTGCACTTTTCTATTCAATTTTTTGCACTAGGCCTATTTCATCTTTACATTTTCTATTTTAGTCCTGCACAGTTCTGTGTAAAAATATCTCACGGATTTTTGCAAGATTTTTTGCGTGAACGTTTTTATAGGTGGTTATAAAATTGTTTTAGCAGATGTTATGTGTCTACGGGCATCAAACCGTTGTCTTAAAGTTAACCAACTAGCTATAGCTCGGGCTCCTGCCTTCATACTGCTAACCAAATAAACTTTTAGCATTATTTTTTTGTATATAATTGTAACTTAGCTGTTAAAAATAGCTAGTACAAATGGGCAGATTTTTATGTGGCCTTCCTAATCGGCCGTGTTATGCATCTTGCTCGTCCGTCTCTCTGTCCGTCTGTGCCGTATAATCTTCTAACTCAAAACTAATAAAGCATAGAACAACGAAAATTGTTGGGAACATTTCACAGGGCAAGAGTAACTGATGTTCAAATTTTCAACTCAATAGGTCAAATATCAATGTTACTAAACGTCTAAAGGCTCCCGAAAATGGTGCATATCTCGCTGTCCAGCCAGCATTTGCTGGCAAGTTTTACCCACTGCACACTGGGCAAGTACGACTAACTAGATGGACAGCCGCATACATGTCAGCACCAGGCTCGGCTATATATTGAACATCTTTATTCACCACAACAGATGGTAGCAATTACAACGTATTTACAATACAAACAATGAGAGAAAAAAAGAAAAAAAAGAACACATATCAATAAACTGACAAATACTGAGTGATCAAACGGCCATTTCAAATTGACCGGTTTAAATTTATAACAACGTTTCTCCATCAGAACACTGGGTAACACACTTTAACTAACGAGCGAAAAGCCTGAAACTCAGTTCAAACTTTACCAATCTATTACCCAGGACAACGCTGGGTAAGGATATGCCAAGGTACGATTGAATATTCTTAACAATTTCAATGTTATTCGTCCTGAATAATTTCATGAAAAACCTATTAAATGCAAAGTCAATTGAACACAAATCCGACTTACTAAGCGAGCAGGCTTCAAGTGCATAAAGCAAAACAGGAACACATTTACTATTAAATAACTGTATAATAACTTCTTATTACGTGTGTCATACATGTGTAATTTTGTGTGTATTTATTGGTATATACCGCATGTTGTGATGTGTGCTTAGACAATGCTGGGGCAGAGTTCTGGAAACTGCAAACGAACTTTGGTGGGGAACTGAATGGCATCCAGTAAGTCAACGTCTTTCTATCAGTCAAAACAATCAATCATTAATTTATTTGTGTCGGACCACTAGGAAATAATAAGTTAAGCCTACAGGTGACACAGTAAACTTAAACTACGCTTTTCTTTCAAGTAGGTTTTAGGCTGCTCTTTTAAAATGTGCATTAAAACATTTATTCGTTGGCTGTTTTTTTATATTCTACAGAGCGTTTATATTGGTTAATTAAAGTGTGTCAGCTTGTTTGTGTTTTTTGATAAAAGGATTTCCAATGAGCAGAATACTTTCGTTCGAAAGCGACGTTTGTATGTTGCATTTGGTGACTATTTCTCATATGTGCATGTGTTAAGCTTGGCACTGAGTATATTACAGAAGATGTGACCTTGAGACTTTGGTGGCGATCTTGAGAGTTTTGAGAGCATTCTTGATTTCGTGATTTTTTATAAATAATTGGCTTTGATCTCAATCTTGAATGGCTTGGTTGTGGTCTTGGTTTTGAACTGTGTTGTTCTTTATTGGTTGGTGCTGTTGCAGATTTCCTACTTATTGGCAGTGGCATATTTAGCATTTGGCAAAGGGGGGCCATGGCGAGCGCGCGGAGCGCGAGCCTATAATGGGGGTCTGAGGGCGGAGCCCCCAGTGGGGTCCAGGGGCAGAGGCCCTGGTTGGGGGGTCAGGGGGGCTTTGCCCTCCTGACGCTGAAACACTTTTTGCTTCTGAATGTTCAACGGAAACTGCAAATTCGCCCATTTTTCTGAAATTTGGAAACGCAAAAGACCATCAAACATTGTTGAATTTTGCAATTCTTGCTGGAAAATGGCAAAAAACGCACCTTTTATATAAAGTCGCCTGTAAAAAATTTTCATGGTCGGGCCAAAGGGGGGGCATCGCACCGTGGCCCTCCGCCTAAATATGCCACTGCTTATTGGCTGTACAGGAAAACAGAGAAATGTCGGGGGAATTTCACAGCTGTAAGGGAAATGTCAGAAAAAAATCTTGTCAGGGAAAATTGCCCTAAAACTTTCCTAAAAATTGAATCAACAGCTTTTTTGTATCACTTAAACTCTGTCAATTATTTTATGTTGTTTATTGCTGAATGTTGCTTACTTGCATTTTAGTTCCGAATCTATGTTATATTATATTTTATAGCACTTATTTATAGTACTTACGAAATGGCCAAGAGTGCCACGAATCATTTGGGGAATGTCAGGGAAATTCATAGTGTCTGGAAAGTGGTCACCTTGCTTGCATAGTATTACGGCTAGTTTAAAAATGTCATACATTATTTATTATTCCTACTAATGCAGTTTTTGTCATTATTGTTAGCAGTTGGCAGTGTCACTGGCAATCAGTCTCTTGTGACATGATTTTTACGCGCGACAGCATGTAATGCTTCGCACGTCTTAGCCATCGTCTAGGCCAGTGCTGTCCAACCCGCGGCCCGCCGCATTCCATGCGGCCCGCCATCATCCCACATAAGTTGTAGTTTTGGTCCGGTGATTAGTCAGATGAAATCAACTTACCGGAAGTACTGAAGTAGTCTGCTAAAATGTAAATAAACAATGTAATTTGGTTGATTTTAAAGTGTAAAGTCAATGTAATTGTTTGAGTACGGATATTTTTGCATCGTTGTGACTTGCGCAGCAATGTCGGAAGATGTCGATGTGTCTGTTATGGATGAAAATGCGCCACCTACAAAAAAGCGGCGAATCGAAGACGAACATCGTGTTTTTAATTCTTCGTGGGAATTTCAGTACTGTTTCATAATGCTGAAGGACAAGCCTGTGTGTCTGATTTTTGCCAGCAATCCATCTCTGTCCCGAAGAAAGTGAATTTGCAGAGACATTTCACAACCATGCATGGCGACTTTCAGAAGAAATATCCAAGTGATACGAAGGTAAGAGAAAACAAGGTTATTGCTCTCAAAAGGAATCTAAGTGGGCAGCAAAGTTCGTTTTGAAGAATGATGAAATCAAGTGACTGTGTTTGTGAAGCATCACTGCACATCAGTTGGGTTTTAGCAAAGAAGCAGAAACCCCTTTCAGATGGCGAAATTGTAAAAGAGTGTTTCCTGGAATGTGCAGAGTCGTTGTTTTCGGATTTCCGCAACAAGACAGAAATAAAAAAACAAATTTTAAACCTGTCGTTATCACACCAAACAGTTGCACGACGAGTCAAACTGTTGTCACATAACATCTTGAGTCAGTTGCGGAATGATTTGAAGACTGCAAGCGGCTTCAGTTTGGCATTGGACAAGTCTGCTGATATTTCAGACACTGAACAACTGATTGTTTATGTGAGATTTGACGTCAAGGATGAATTTAAAGAAGATTTGCTTGGTGTCGTGGCATTACAGAATACAACACGAGGTGAAGACATTTACCGAGCCTTGAAAGAATGTTTGGTCAAGAATGACATTGATTTGAAGAAACTGGTGTCAGTTACTACAGATGGTGCTCCATCAATGGTTGGACGAAAAACAGGATTGATTGGTCATTTACTGGCAGATAACGATTTTCCAAATTTTCAAGCATATCACTGTATTATCCACCAGCAAAGTCTTTGTTCGAAGATGAAAGATGTTGAGCTGGATTCCGTGATGAAGGTGGTTGTAAAAATCGTGAACTATATCAGGTCAAATTCGTTGTGTCACCGGCAGTTCAAAGAACTGTTGTCAGAGTATGACACTCATTACAACGATCTGATTCTTCATGCTGATGTTCACTGGCTTAGCAGGGGAAAGGTCTTAGCAAGAGTGAATGATCTTGTCGACGAACTGAAAGTTTTTTTGGCTCAGAAAGGGAAGGACGACTTGTTGTGTCATCTTGAAAGTCCAATTTTTCTGGTCAGACTTGCATTTTTAACTGACATCACTCATCACTTGAACACCTTGAATCTGCAGATGCAAGGACGGCACCAAATATTGCCAAGTTTGTTGAATGCAGTTGATGTGTTTGTTGCCAAATTGGATTTATTTATTACTCAGGTGAGTCAGTCAGACTTCATGCATTTTCCACTTATGCTGCTGAACAAAATCCAGATGTTGTTCAAAAGGAACATTTTCAGTCGTACTTAAAGAATCTGAAGTCAGAATTCTCACAGCGTTTTCAGGACGTTCGTCCTTTGACAGAACTCTTTCTATTTGTGGACAATCCGTTTGAATGTGACGTCTGTCTCACAGCATCCAAGATGACATTGTTTGGAGGAGATGAAGGAGCAGTACAACTGGAGATCATTACTCTGCAGTACAACACTGCTTTGCGCAGTAAGCTGAAGGACACCACATCGACTGATTTCTGGATGAAGTACGTTGATCCCAATAACTTTCCAGAACTGTACCGATGTTGTAAGAAACTGTTAACATTGTTCGGCAGTACATACGTCTGTGAGGCTGGGTTCTCTGCTATGACTAACATTAAATCAAAAAGAAGAAACTTATGGAAGACTTACTCAGAGCAGCAGTCACTGAGTATCAACCACAAATGAAACACATCGCAGATTCTGTTCAAGGCCAAATCTCTCATTGACAGCTTTAATCTTTTTTACCTTTTGTGTTACGATTAGC
>Ga0209367_1001924_pt1 | contig 26660 bp, 14 predicted proteins | sample WorMetLIZISLAND2_FD_187412 | JGI IMG/M metagenome (GOLD analysis project Ga0209367, IMG submission 187412) | Marine gutless worms symbiont microbial communities from Max Planck institute for Marine Microbiology, Germany - Olavius geniculatus... ... | reverse complement strand
GTGCCCTAATTAAGTCTTTAAAAGTTTATTGCAGATAACAACATTCGGCGTTATGTAGCAATTTGGAACATTTGCGTATAACACGGTAAGGTGATGACGCAAATTAGGTGAGGTGGAAAATGAGTGCACCTCGCATATATCTGTATCGTTTGCCATCTTTCTGCCAAAAATTATCAAAATCGGTGGAAATTTGACGCAGTTCTGACAAAAACAAATCTGCTTAGTTTTTTGGAGACACGGTGTAGAGACTGGCCAGTTGTCAGCACAATGTTGTCACATTTAACACTGCAACGTGGCCCGATACGTATACAGGACGACTTTCGAAAGTTGACTTGCATGTCCAATAAATCGAGTTCCACTTGGCATGCATTTACGAGTTGCTGTAAATTACAGACGGAAGGGCCATTATTAGAATGTCGTCCGCATATAACACCACGAAGCAGCGTTGACTGACGAGTAATTGGCTAACTATGTCATTTAAATACACAGCAAATAACTGCGGGGAAAGCACAGAACCCTGACGCACTCCAAATTTGATTTGGATAAAATCTGACGTAACATTATTCCACTTTATGCAGGTCCAGCAGTTTAAGAACCAGTTTTCAAATATACATAGTAGTGTGTCTGGAATGCGCCTTTGCATTAACTTAATGTACAATGCGTGATGATTGACCTTATCAAAGGCCTTGGTCAAGTCTAGGGCGCATAGATTTACCGTGCTGCCACCATTAACGAAACGTTCTACTGTCTTTCGTACGGTGTAAATAGCGTCCGTACAACCCAGGCCTTTTTTGAAACCGAACTGATTGCCAGTAGTATTAAGAAAGCAGCCGAATCTGTCTAATATGCAGTGCTCGAAAACTTTAGAGATAACAGAGCTAATTGCGATTCCTCGAAAATCGTCAGTTTTAACAGACTTGACGCGGCTGTCTTGCAGTTTACAAATCGGAACTGTGTAACTGTAACCAAAAGCAGTAGGAACACAACCCCTGATTAAAATCAAATTAAATAATTTGCATAATATAACAGAGAGGATGGGATGACAGTGTGTTAGGTGCTCAGCGGTCAGATTATCAAGGTCTGCTGCTTTACCTCGTTTATGGCACCTCAAAGATAATGGAGTCACGAGTTTGACTTTTTGGGGTCACCTGACATCATTGATCACGTGACCATTCGACTCCAGGAAATCGACTTCCTATCCGTGGTCCATGGTGACCATGCGTCTATCTGGCACCGTTACGGCTTGATGTCACCGATCGAGTACGATTTAAGCTCGCAGTGCTCATGTGTCGATGTCTCCATGGAACTGCTTCGCCGTATTTGATGGAAGGATGCGAACATTGTCACGATCTTCAAGCGCAAAGGGGAACAGACAGTTTGCGGTAATAGTAGAAGTATTTCCCTTCTGTCTGTGGCAGGCAAGATCCTCGCACGTGTTATGCTCCAGCGACTTCTAACTCACGTAGTCGACATCGTTATGCCAGAGTCTCAGTGTGGCTTTCGCCGAAACAGGAGCACAATAGACATGGTCTTTGACGCCCGATTACTTCAAGAAAAATGCCGCGAACAGCACTCCAGCCTATACCTTGCATTTATTGACCTCACCAAGGCGTTTGACACCGTCAATAAAAATTTTCTATGGGGCATCCTTAGCAAGTTTGGCCGTACACCGCAATTCCTTGCTGTTCTCCGCGACTTTCACGATGGCATGTCAGCAAGAGTGGTCTTAGGCGGACTTAGATCTGACCCATTCATGGTCAGCGTGAGAGTTAAGCAAGGCTGTCTTAGCTCCAGTCATATTCAACTTATTCCTGGTAGCAATAACACTGCTTTTTCGTAACAGAGTTCTTCCTGCAGACATTGTTGGTATCAATTATCGCCTTGATGGCAGCTTATTCAACATTCGCCGACTGCAGGCAGCGACCAAAGTTAAAAGCACATGTGTTTGAACTTCAATACGCAGGTGACGCTGCTCTCCCAAGTCACACAGCCTCCGGGTTGCAACAGAACCTAGATTCTCTGACCGACTGTTACCAACGTGCTGGGCTCGTCGTCAACGTAAACAAAACCGAGGTCCTTGCCCAAGTCTCAGCGGCACAAACCTCCGTAACCCCAGCCTTATCTATTGCCGGCTCCAACCTCAACACAGTTCACCAATTCACCTACCTTGGATCCATCTTGACAGAGGACTGCGTCCTTACCAATGAAATAAACCATCGTATCAAACTGTCAGCCGCTGCCTTTGGGCGACTCTCCCAGCGCGTGTTCTTCGACCATAATCTTACAGTCGCCACCAAAGTCTCTGTTACCATGCCACCTGTCTTTCTATCCTCTTGTATGGATGTGAGAGCTGGACACTTTATCGCCGCCATGTAAAAGCTCTGGAGGCTCATCACATTAAATGTCTCCAAAGTATACTTGGTGTTCAATGGTGGCATAAGGTACCTCACGCTGAGATCCGGCGAAAAGCTCACTCGGAATGCATAGAATCATGGATCATGCAGAGGCAACTTCGTTGGCTCGGACATGTCATCAGGATGCCATCATATCGCCTCCCTCGTCGTCTCCTCTACGGCGCATTGCAGCAGGGTCAGAGGTCTGCCGGAGGTCAGAAAAAGCGCTTCTCTATCCACATCAAAGACACACTTAAGAAGTGCGGCATACCGCCCGAGCAACTAGAAGTTCTTGCCTCTGACCGCGATACGTGCAATCAAAGTTTGTCCATCTGTCGCTCCAATTATGCTGTTGATGCTGAAAGCAGACGTGCTCGCAGACACGCAGCGTCTACTTCTTCCGGTGCCACTTGTTAGGCCTACATCTGTAGCAGAGTCTGTGCATCAGATTTCGGGCTTCGTAGCAACCTCCGAAGCCACACCCGACTGACCTCTAGCACAGCGTCATCGTCGTGATCGACGGACTACTCCAAGCAAGCAAGCAAGACAGTTGTACACTCACAGCAGAAGTCACTGGCCGTCAACATCTGCGTTCTGCCACTCAGAGAAAGTTGGTCGTACCGCGCTATCGATTGAACAGTTTCGGTCGTCGGCGCTTTTATGTGGCGGGCCCGTCGACTTGGAATTCGCTGCCAGACAGTCTTCGTGACCCAGAACTGAGTCTCGACATTTTCAAACGTCAGCTGAAGACACATATTTTTGCGAAATATTGATGACAAAATGTATTAAGCGCATCAGAGATTTTTTAGTATAAATTTACACTTTACTTACTTACTTACTTACTTACGGAGATATGGCGCCTCAAAGATAATGGGGTCACGAGTTTGACCGTTTGGGGTTACGTGACGTCATCGGTCACGTGACCATTCGACTCCCGGAAGTCGACTTTCTATGGGTGGTCCATGGTGACCATGCGTCTATCTGGCACCGTTATGGAGATACACAGATATAGCGCCTCAAATGTTGGACGGACGGACGTTGACACGGAAAGAAAGAAGAAAGAAAGGAAAAAAAAGAAAGGGAAAGAAAAAAAGAAAGGAAAAAAGAAAGAAAATAAAAAGGGGAAGTGGAAAGGGAAAAGGAAGAGAAAGGGTAAAAGAAAGGTGAGGGGGAAGGGAAGGGGTAAGGAAGGTAATGGGAAGAAGAAAAGAAAGGGAAAGGGAAAGAAAAAGGAAAAAAAGGAAGAAGAAAAAGGTAGGAAAAAGAGAAAGGAAAAAAAGGAAAAAAGGAAAGAAAAAAAGCAAAAGGGGAAGTAAAAGAGAAAGGGGAAAGAAAAGGAAAAGAAGAAGGAGAAGGGAAAGGGAAGGGGAAGGTAAAGTGGAAGAGGAAGTAGAAGGGAAAAAATGGAAAACGAGAAAGGGGAAGGAAAAAGGGAAGGAGAAAGGGAAGGGAAATGGGAATGGGAAGGGACAGAAAAGAGGAAGGGAAAGGGAAAGAGAAGGGAAAGGAAAAGGGGAAGGAGAAAGGGAAGGGGAAGGGTAAAGAAAGGGGAAGGTGGAAAGAAGACAGCTTAAGAAAAATTGGTCGCGCGGACGGACGCACGGACGGACACACAAGTGATTTTATACTCTGTCGGTCTGTCCAATGTTATGCATTGCATTGGACAGACAAATATATCACTGGTCCGGTTTTGGGATAGGCTTATTTGTATGCACTGTCCAGCCGTGCAGGCAGTACTGTATGTAGGCCTACAGACAAGAGAGCAGTGCAGAGTTGGCGAATGACTGCACGTTTCTTGCACGCGCTTGTGACGTTTGTCTTCGACAGCTGCGCTGCGTCATTTATCGATTTTTTCTACGTTCGCTGCAAGCTACTGAACAGTCATTATTAGGCCCAGTATAGTACCAATTACTCACATGGCATTCGCCAAGGGGCGCTGCCATCTTTTTGCTTCACGTCTTTTACGCGCTTATACTCAGAGCGCGCCATAATCTCGATTTTTCCTGATATATTACTCTAGCCAGAAGACCTTATATACCAGTGTGTTCAGCCACCCAGCGTAAAATGCCAGAAACCGCCCCCTTCTACTTTATTAAAAGGTAAATGTACAGGTAAAACCCAGTACAGTTTACATAACGGACTCTTGACCAGAAGCGCTTTTACAATACCGGAAATGCTAAAATGAGCTAATGATACCGCAACGTATACTATGCGGTCATCCATTGCCGCGTTAGCAACAATTTGGACCCGCAGTTTGCAGCAAGCAGACATACCGCCACTTCAATCAGCCACACCTTCGCATTAGAGGTTATTTTAACAATATGCGCTATAAAAATTTACATTTTACTTACATACTTACTTCACCCCGTAGCCCGTAAGCTACTACTCATTTTCCGTCCCACGGAGGGTAAGAGGCTGAGTTGAGCTGAGCACACAGAAAGTATGCAACCTGCTCAGTTGTAAATGACCGGCAGTGAGAGTCGAACCGTATATCTGAAAGTTATACAAGTCGACACCAACCATAAGCCACTTGCACTTACACAGGCACGTTGATATGAACAACTTGTCCAGAGTTGTTACTTGGCGGAGAGTTGAACAGTAAACCTCTCGGTCTTGAATCTAACTCCTTATAACCGCTTAGCCACCAAACCAGCACATTGCGTGACCAAGCTCACATAGGCGTCGTCGACGTCGTCTTTGTTAACGCGTATATCTTAAAAACTTACTAGTTTACAACTGTGTGTAAGGACGATGTGATGACATAAGTCCTCTAAAACAGCAAAAATAATTTACGTAACCTTAGCTATGCATATGGCGTCCTTACAAGCTGACTTTAGTTGGTAATCACTAACATAGTCTAAAGCCAACTGCATGTACTTTAAACTCGTCATCGAATGTAGGCTATAGGCCTAACTATTCAATTTTCATGTTTTCTTAATTTTCTACAGACACAAATCTTCTTTTCTTCCCGTTTCATTGAAGGTGTTATTCATCAATCATCACACAGCTTGCACGACATGACGACTCTATAGGCCTATTGTTATTCAGAGTATGGGGCCTATACTCTAGCACATTGCTAAGTCAGGGCAGGCTGCGGGCTTGTATAGACTATAGACCACGCAGACCATTGAGGTTTATATCGGTTATGCAGCACGAAGCAGTGCTCTCTGTTTAACTATATGCCCCTATATACACAACTATACGCATGCACACAGCAGGATGTAAAACTAATACTTATGCAAGTTGTGTGCCCAAAACTGTGTAAAACTGCCGAAATCTAAACTTCCGCGCAATTACAGAATGCAGTTCTGGGCAATTGTAGCCTATTCAATCTACATGCAACTGCTCAAACTGCACAAAACTGCATATAAAGCCAAAACTTGCACGCAATAATACGTTTAGGCATTTGGAACTTTTAGTTACATGTAGGTCTAGACGTCGTCTTATGTAGAGCAGCGTATAAAAAGTGGATCTTATACATGCTTGACGTGTATAGATCGAGCAAACTTACAGTTGTGTAAACGGTTAGTTTCAGTAATTACACGCGAAGGACGGTCACGTTAAAAACACTTTTGGAAATTAGAAGGCATTGTTTAAAAATAATATAACAGAGCACTTCTGATTGCAAGATATTGGAAATCATGCAAACAGCTTATTACAAGCTGAAATGCAGTGTGCCATAAAAACTGGGCAGCAGACTCGAGCATCGGTTACAGCAAGAACTAACATTCATGATATCTGGAGGGACTAAGCAAACAGTAACAGCGTCATTAGCAACCTTATCATCATCATCATCACCCAGTCGATTAGCTAACAGTGGTCACTGGTCGGCAGTTGATGCTGACGACGGCTGGTTGCGCACCATACAAGTTCTGTCTTGTCTGGGTTCGACTGCAATCTGTTTGACTTCATCCAGCCAGATGTCTCGCCCACGCAGATGGTGAGTTTTGTTAAAAACAGGACTAACCAGCGAACGGGCCGACGCAATCCGCGAACCTGCGTGTCGTCGGCGAAGAGATAAACCGATAAGCCATAGCATTCGACCAGTATGATCAGATTGACGGTGTATAGAAACAAGGCACAGAATATTTGACCGGCAGCCGGTCAAATATCCTATAGGCTATGACGGGTCAAATTTTGTCACCGGTCAAACATCCGTCCATGTAAGAGCTGGATGTTTGACCGGTCATGACCGGTCAAATATCAGGCTCTCTGAGGGCCGGATATTTGACCGGTCACCGCCTCGAACAGCCCTAGCCGGTACGTACAAGCACCGAATGGTATTCCGGTGGCGATACGACAAGCATCCTTCGAGTGCTCTTTGTACTACCTTAGAGACAGCGGCAGCCGATCAACTGACGACCTCAACCGTAGCACGTAGGCCTACGGAATTATGGATCGCCAGTCGGCCAACTGGCATCTCAAGCCTAGCAAGTAACTTGGCTATCACAGATTACCAGTCGGCAAGTTTTGGGTTTAGGTCTACCTTCAGGAACCTCAAATTTACAACCCATTTTGTACGCTAACTTTTGGTGTTTATTATTGCCACATAAATTTTTTATAATGCTAACTTTAACCCAAACCCTAACTTCAACGCTAACTCTAACACTAACCTTGACTTAACTCTAAGCCCTAAAGTCCCAAACCATATACCGTAAGAGTAGAAAAGGTTAAATGGGGTCACGTCACATGGGTTTGTAAGTCAGTTCGTCGTTCTATCACTCTGTGTCCTAGTGAAATGATTTCTGCTGTTTTGGATGTGTGACTTGGTGGCCCTTACACAGTATGTAAACTGGTAAGTTTTTTTTACATTTAATCTTTTGAAACACCTTGTATCTAGATCGATGTGTCACTTACGCTAGTAGATAAGTAAGTAAGATTAATTATTATAGCACGTTAACTGTAATTAAACCACACTTAGCTTGCACTGCTACCGTTTTCACAGTTTTCGGCTGCAGACGTTTCGTCATAAAACAAACGATGGTGTAGCCTGGGCAATCTAAGCGTGGTTTAATTACGATACCGCACTGTCTGGAGTGGTATAAGCTCCGACTGTGTCCTCGCATATCCATTCCAGCAGTGCGGTATCTAGTAAAGAAAACTCGAACACGCGCATGTAACAAGAAAGCTAAAACATAGTTGGCGTCAAGATAGACTGCATGCACGCATGCTCGTTTTCATTTCAGATAGTCCGAATGAGCCAGTGGCGCCACGTGGCGAATAACAATGCCGGTATACAGGCCTAGCTAAAACATTGCTTGGGCAATGGGCAGACGAGTCCAGTCGTCCGGCGCTTCTGCACGGGCAAGTCGAGCTTTATGACAGCCGGCGACCGATGGCGGCCGTCGTTATATAAGCTCCGCCCCTCGACAGACCGGAAAAATAAACATGATGAGATCTGCAACTTATGCACTTCCGCAATAAATCCTATAGCTTGTCGCGTGATTGGATCTCTCCCAAATATATAGCCTATGCTACTTGGAAACAAGCAATTTGAGCAAAGCTTACGTGACGCGCGACAGCATCGGTGCTGCCATTTTGGGAATCAGTGTACAACGTGCAATACAATAGCAATGCGTTTAAAAAAACAACATACCCAAATTTAAAGTTTTCGTACGGAGGACTCCTTAAACTTGTGAGATCAAATTCAAACGGTTAAAATCTAGGCCTACTTTTTATGCTGAAAATATTATAATATGCAAGTTCTCTTGGTTATCTCTAGCAATTTGGTGCAATTCACTGTTAAAATATGCGTCACAGTCTCAGAGCCCAAAATCGCGAAATTCGTCGATATTTATACTCTTGAAGTGTGCGCCGTAGTTGAAAATCGCAAAAAAATCACTAAAGCCGCCTATTTTAAAAGTTCAAGCCTTCAATGTCGTCCAATTTAGTCAACGTTAATAGGCCTATCCTCGGAAAGCTCGTGACCAGTGCTTTTTGTAGGTCTATGATAAACATCAAGTTTGTGTCTATGACTCTGACCGTTTTTATGATAGACGAGACAAAAGCAGTGAATAACTAATTTTTAGGGGATACCCCTTTTTGACGCCCTTGTTAAAAAATCCCCTCACTCAGAGACACGAAATTTTGTCACCAAAAAACTAGAGTCCGCGTTGCAGCAGCTGATTAGCATGAGCTTATATGATAGCCTACTGCAGCACGCTATGCAGCCATTCTTTGCACGCGACAGCGAACAATTGGACTTGCAGTGCAACAGCAGACATAGGCCTACCACAACGTGCAGCCACATCGCTGGCCTACACGCATACCTTATACAAGGACTAGTCTATATGTTATTTTTATTTAGCTGAAAAAACTGAGTTGACCATTGCAGAGCACACAGTGAGTTACCAACCGTAACTCAAAGTTTGCTTCCAGACTTCCTGCAGAGAAGTCGCAGAGAGATTCGAAAAAACAACCTGAAAGATACAGTCCGGTAATCCGGTAATCCGGTTATTTTTACGCACAGGATATTCATCCAGCGGCCGGATAAATAGCCGCTAAACTATTTATTCAGTTGCCGGATGAATATCCGTATAGTCGGCCCATGCAGCTAATAGAATGGCAACATTGGTCATAGTTGAAGTGTAGTCGAGGCAATCTTTGCACCGACTGGACACAACTGGTGATTCCTTGCTTTGGCAAAATTGACGTCGTCAGTTGGCCGGCTGCCGCAAAGACGTGCCTTTGCGGCGTTTATCTCTTAAAGTTTTTGGAGCAAATCCCCCACCAAGTCAAGGTGAGGCGCCGAGAACGAGGCGTCGCATATGCGTCGAGGGGGTAAGAATGGTAATGGGGTATTCAGCCCCCCCCCCCAGCCGACTAAGAGGTCTGCATGCGTAGCGTCGTGAGCTCCTGCCGCGAGGTCCGAGACGAAGCCTCGTCGAAAAACGAATTTGGTGCATTTCAAGCGTCACAGAACACTTCTACTTGCAAGATATCGTATATTAATCAGAACGACGTCTTACAAGCTAAGGTGCAATATGCCATGAATATCAACTTCCCCTCCCACCAATTTCCCCCAAAATCCCCCTATTTTTTCTTGGAAAATTTGGTCCAAGATTTATATGGTTTACAGACGCCGCTGCGAAAAGCACCTTTGGATGCTCGTCGTACCGGCTAAAGCCGCTCAAGGCGGCTGCCGGATAAATAGCCGTGCCTTGTAAGACCGGATACTTATCCGACAACCGGATAAATAGCCGCTACGCTCTTTAAATGATTGTCAGTTAAATATGCCGTGCTTTTTATTAAATATACACACATTCGTTTTTGCTTTAATTCATTTTTAAGTTTAATTATGAGAAACAAAACGATGATGCACAATGAAACGGATTAACAGTCAATGAGAAAAATAAGAAAATAGTTTGTGTTAATACAGATTGTCAGTGTCGGTGTATAATAATCTTAAACAATTTGCAGCAAAACTATGCAGTCAAAATTATAACAGGCATTGTTCATGCATGCGCACAAAGACTTCATATTTTAATTACCCATACCGTCGTCCAATATATTTCAGTTAGTGAAAGTCCCGGATGGCAGCCGTTATCCGCAGTTTGATGGTTTGCACTGACAGCAAGTGTTTATTAATGTGCACATTCTGCACCGGTTATTGCTGACACCACACAGATCTATATATAAACGGGTAATTTGTCCACCCAGGAAATGACCATTTTACTCAATGACATAACTGTGGAAATAAACTTCTGCAATCAGTCGTTCGTTATGTTCGCTAAATCGCAAAATAAACCCGTCTTCTTGCGGAAACAACATTAAATCAGTGTAATATACGCCAAGAGGTATGCATACAGCTTAAGGTATATACTCTCTTACCAAACGTTCTATGTAGAACCCTTATTAATTATTGTTGCCTGGGTAACTATTTAATAACAGTTTGGGGTTTTGTATTTAAAGAACATTTTACCTCAGCCATTTATGATATCTTACCAATCATAGTTAGAATGATTACATTTATCTTTTTAATTAGAATTAGGAAGATTACATAAATGGCATCGCTAAAGTGTTTTATAAGTATAAAACCACAATTTGATAGTTGCAATATTAATGCAGAGACCTTAAATGGGCCTCCTAACTTCTCAAGACTGGAGCGTCAGGTTACAAAATAAAATAGTAAATAACAGACTAAAAAGAGCAATCCGGTTATGTTCACGTTTCTCAGTCATACGTATACGGCCGCATTTTTTAGAGCTGCAAATAAACATATTAAAAATACTCGAAAAACAAAATAAACCTATTTAAGTGGAGATATTTTATATGATTGCCAAAAGGTTGATATCTTCGCCCTTTGACTTCCTAACCAAGGGCTCTGCCCTTAGACTTCGCTGGGTGAGAGGTTACCCGCTCGCTATACAACATGCTGTTATCTAGCTTTTGCACCCGCAAATGCCCTTATGCTGTAAGTCGCTTGTTGATCATAAGCAAAAAATACATTAAGCACAAAAGTTTCACGAAAGGCACAGGTTATTTATCTGGCAACCGGATAAATAACCTAATGTTATTGATTTAAGTGTCGGATGGATAACCGATGTTAGCTGGCCAGGCTATTTATTCTGCACTTTTCTGGGGCGACCTTAGCTGGTATGAGCACCGATGGCTGCTAGCAATGACGAGAAAAAATGGAAAAAATTGCAAACTCTAGACAGATGAATGAAAACGATATACGCGTACGATCGTTATTCTAGTTCATAAAAAGCAATCATTTAACGAAAACTGCAGTAGGCCTGCATAAAAACTGAGAATTAAAACGTTGATCGGTTGATATTTATCGGTATTCTGCACGCAAAAAATGTATGTGCAAGCACAATGATAATTGATGAAAATTTGTGATGTATAAATTATATTTTTAAAAAGACAATCTACTGCATACTTTGAAATAATTTGCGCCTAAAACGTTTAATAAAGTATTAGTAAACTAAAAATAGTGTACTGTAATTTGTATTAAGCATGCAGTTTGTTTCACTGACGTTATTATGATCTAACAAAAAGCGAAATTTTATGATCATTTTACTCATCGAAATAACAATTGCGCAAAATATTTGACCGGCAGCCGGTCAAATATCTTATAGATTATATGACCGGTCAAATTTTGTCACCAGTCAAACGCGCCCAGTCATAAACGGTTGACCGCTCATGATCGGTTTAATATCAAGTCCTGCGAGAGTCGGATATTTGACCGGTCATCGCCTTGAACAGCCTTAGCCAGTACGTACAAGCAATAGTGCTTATAAGGACCGGGTAAGACCGTGTCCCTAACACGTGGTAGCCGAGCAACTGACGATCTCAACCATAGCAAGTATGGTATCACGGATCTGCCAGTAAATCAACGTCAAGCCTAGCAAGCAGCATGGCTATCACGGTGCAGTCGGCAAGTTTCTTGTTTGCCTGTCGGTATATTAAATATACCACACATAATTGGTGTTCATTATTGTCACATAATTAAAAAAACGCTAACTCTAACTCTAAACACTACACCATAATAGTCACGCTAATTTTAGTTAGAAGCGCGAAGTGCGTATACTGTATTTAATGTCATTCGCTAGGGGGCGACTGCGATTTTTCGTTTTGACCGGTCTGATAGCATGCGGGACATTTGACCGGCTGCCGGTCAAATAGTCAGTGCGACTATCGACAGCATCATAACAAACAGAAACGCAAAAAGAAACGCAAACACACAAGCCACACACCATTGTAATGCAAAAATAATAATTTTGCTTGATTTTTTCACATGCTACATTGCATACACGTATTCTGTCATAAACATTCAACTGGTTAATTTTTTTTCGCGCTGACTGTATATCTGGCAACCGGATAAATAGTCTGTACGAGGCTGCGCGAGGCTGCCGTGTCATAGATTCAATTATATTCGACAAACAGCGGCACCAGCACCGCACGCTAACGTTAGCGCTATGGATATTGCAGTAAAATTAAGGCTAATATTAATGTTAAAGTTTAAGTTTTTCGCTTAGGATTGCAGACTATTTGACCGGCTGACAGTGAAATAGTCAGTGCGTAATAAAAAACGTTATTACAGTAAAAATTTATAAACGTAATAACAACAAGGCAATAAAAAGTCAATTATTGCATATTACACATGCAGGTAAATATGTATTAGCTACAACGATGAACGCCGTTTGATGAACAATTTAAGATTAGATTGATTATCGATAAATTTTTATACATTTTAAGAATTAAACTATAGCGGCAATACACAAGTAAGATGTTTGTGTAAGCGATTTTTTTATTAGGTCCATAAACGTTTAAAGTATATTGTTTAATCTAATTTTCACCAAAAACAAATAAAACGCTTACAAGACTTATGTCTGCAGAACCGAATTTAATTCCTGTTCTGTGAAATGTTGGCTTTTTACTCACATAAACTTTTTTACATTAATGAACAGAAATTAACTATGCATAAATTCAGCCGTTTCAGCGTTATAATACAAATGCACACAGATTTGCTGCTGTTGTTTGATTTGTGATATATTATTCGGACTTCAGAAACTTGCAACGTATAATTTGGCGTCAAGTTTAACAAGAACTCATCTAACATATGCTGATATTGTCTATACCGTCTGGGCTAACTCGGGTGATGAACGCTGTACAAAGTGCGGCAAAAAAGCAGCCCCCTAAAGTTTTTTGCCGTTTTCTCAGCAATCGCTTGGAATTTTAACATGGAATTTTACAGGTTTATTTAAAAAAACGTTCTACATCTAACTGCTAAGTGAAATGTGATTCTGTTGAAAAACGACGAAATTATAGACTTCTGAACATGACCGCCTACCGATTTTTCAGCATTAAAAAATGTTTAAGCTAAAATGCTATTTAATTTTCAAAAACCGGTTACCACGTTACTGCCGATAACGTCACAGTGACGCTTTGACAAATAGTAATTTATTTTGTTTATAAATTATCACTAAATTATCGTTCTTTTCAAGCAATCGCCGGTTGCCCACCGGATTCATCTTCCAGCAGGACAGCGCACCAGCACACACAGCGCGCAGCGCAGGAAACTGACTGCGGGCCAACTGTCCATATTTCATTAGAAAAGACCATTGGCCTCTAAATTCGCCGAATGCAAACTCGGTGAACTATCACGTGTGGTGTGCAATGTTGGAGCTTACCGCAAGCTTAAAACAAAGCCAAAAACTATCGCGAAACTCAAGGAATTGCTTTAGGTTATCTGGAGCAACCTACCACAAGAACCGATCGACAAGACTGTGAAAGACTTCTCAAATTAAGCGACTGAAGGCATGTGTTGGAACTTGGAGCTGTCGGTGGACACTTCGGACATTCACAGTGACAATGGAATTTTAGCATCTGATCATTAGTTAACTGTGTTGTTTGACTTGTTTCAACGATGTTATTGAACTGGTGTTGTAGCTTGAACATTTTTTGACGCTGAAAAATCGGTAAGCGGTCACGTTAAAAAATCTATAACTTCGTCATTTTTCAATGGAATCAAATTTCATTTGGCATTTAGCCGTAGAAAAATTTTAAAATAAAACTGTAAATTTTCAGATTAAAATGCTAAACGGTTGCTGAGAAAACAGCAAAAAACTTTAGGGGGCTATTTTTTTCTGCCGCACCCTGTATACACAAACGGTTAGGCCTAATAACAATCGTCATTTGGCCTGCTGGTAAATCGGAATGCATGGGCAATAATGATAGACTAATAATTATCATTGTGGGGCCTATATCTCGGTACACCGGCTCAAGTGCGTGACATTCTCTAGGTCTATCATTCACGAGTCATGCCGTCTATCTGTAGACTGTAGTGTATAGTCTCGAGTAGCGTAAGCTGTGCTATGGTCGGTCTTTTTGACACGCGTCACGCGTCGCGCATAGCGATAATTACCTCGGCCTGCAGTGAAAATGCCAGTTTCGCTTTAACCGAATTACCGGGAACGAGCGAGCGCGTCTATCATGTATGACGCAGCTATAGTTGAGTGGCACTGAACTGCGCGGTAGGCCTAGACGCCGATCGAAAGCGGTTATTATGGATCACTATGGGAGACGAACTGAATGCCTATAGCAAGGATTCATGCAGAAATGATGGACTCTATCTAGGCAGGCAGTTAAGACTGCGGACCGGTTTAGCCTAACTGTCGCCAACGAAGTCCGGATTGGCAGACCGCTGTGACGAAGACGTGCGGGTGCTTGTTTCGGTGCGAGAAGTGGAGAGTGAATTATCATCATTTATTTATCAAAAATGTAGAAGAACTCATGAAAACGCAGCTCGAAAGACATAGCCTATACCAGGCTCGTAACAGCGCTTACGGTAGCTTTAACTAGTAACAAGTAGTTAGTAACTTATACATAAAATAACAATAGTTTATGCAAAAACGCGTTTTAACATTTTTTGTTTAATTAAAAATTTTAGAATTCGTTTCTAGCGTTTAAAAAAAAACTTCTCTTCGCAACGTTTATTACAGTGTTGGCAATCAGAACGTCACCTATAGGCCTACTATTGGCTATAGCCTATAGGCCTATAGTCTGGGGCGGAACCCCGTCGTGTCGACAGCAGGACGCGTCGTCCAGAGACAATCTTCAGGAATGAATAAAACGAATGAATGCATCGACTTGCATGGTCACGGCACGGGCGACACGGCTATTCGCCTGCCAATCAGGCGACTGCGGTTGATTCCATAGTGTGCCGATCGGTAAAATATGAGGCAGAATTAGACCGCCAATTTAGACTACTCCTTAGTCCTCGGCACTCGTTCAACGTTCGTGCATACAGGGGTGTTCCAGAAAAAGTGGCACCTCTGTTTTAATTTTGCGATAACTTACTCAAATATGCGCCGATTTTTAACCACTTTTACTGTTGCAACAAGCAGGCAAAATTACGTTGTACACCTGACCTTAATGCTGTAATTACCCTACCTAGCAAAACACGCACCACTCTCAAAATGAAGGCTACATGTCCAATGTGCATTGTGCAACGTTATAAAGTTTACTCCAAACAATTTCACACTTGTTTATTTATTCACAGCATTCCTTTGTGATGACAATATTACCTCATATTGTACTCACGCCCAAAGTTGTCTGCTTTGAACTTTTAATGGCGCACGGATACGTAGGCCATGGATAGAATAACGAAAGACGATCGATGTTTAATAGCGGAGTTACGTCAGTTCAACTCAAATTTGAGAATGTTTCACTTAAATTAGATTGCTGAAATTTTGCGAACGAAAAGCTGAGACATTGCGCTAATTAATTAGTACATAGGACCTATTAATGTTTATTTTCTACTTTTAACTTTTGAGTTTGCTGATGAGCTATTAACATCGACAAAGCTAACATGATTGTGTCGTCATTTTTGGGAGTGGTGTGTGTTTTGATAGATAAAGTAATTACATAATAACTGTTAGATGTGCAGTGTAACTTTATTTTTATGCGTTATGGATTTTTTTGTTGTGACACTAAACGTAGTTAAAATTGATATAACTTTGCGGAAGTTATCGCCAAAATTAAAACAGGGGTCCCGTTTTTGTAACACCCGGTATATTCACACTCGTTGATAAGCTTACACTGTGTCCCAAAAAAACATCCCAACATTTTCATTTGTAACTTGAAAACCAATTATCAGATTTTAATAATTTTTGGTACGAATATTCTTGACACAACTTGACATCAAATGACTGTTCAGTTTTCCACCTCACCCAATGTATGCTTTTGCACTACCTAGGGATAGCAGATCAAGCAAAATATGTGTTGAAAGAAACAGAAAACCTGAAAAACCTGAAAAAACATCCACAACATTATCGATTGTACCTTGAACAAAGATTAGCAGATTTTAATAATATTTGGCAGAAACATTTTTGACACAACTGGCTATTAAAAAGTGTTTTAGTTTTTACCTCACCGAATGTCTGCCTCTGCACTACCTGGGGAAAGCAGACCAGACGTAATACGTGTTAAAATGACTGGAAAAACGTCAATAAATTCCATTTGTCCTAGTTTGTGGGCCCCAACAGCAGGTCTATTACAAGGTTTGACTGTCTTGCAACAGTGTGTCTACCAGATAAAGTTTAGAAATGTTTGTAAAGTTAGAAGTGACTGGTAGAGCCTGTATTGGTCTGGAGCAGAACATTATCGATACTGCTGTCAAGTGAATGGAGAAAGCGTCTCCTTGCCTGTGTTCGCATAATAGGCCAACACTTCAAGCAATTTTACAGTATGCAGTTGAAAAATGGACAACTGAATGAAATGTCAGCCACAGTGTCAGAAATGTGAAGAAAATGTGTTTTTACGCGTTATGTTAATTAAGCAATTATATCGCATTAGATAAAAAAGTGATATTTCGCTGGTTGTGCTTTCCCCAGGTAGTGCAGAAACAAACGTTGGGTGAGGTGAAAAACTGAATGGTTATTTGATGGCAAGTTGTGTCGGAAATATTTGTACCAAAAATTATCAAAATCTGATAATTGGTTTTCAAGTTACAGTCAAAAATGTCGGGGATGTTTTTTGGGACACAGTGTAGTATGCCTAAATACAAGCATGATGAACCACTCGCTACAGTGCATGTTTGCCAGTTTAGGTCTACATGTAGCATAATAGAAAAACGACAAAGTTGGAATCGAATCAAACCAAATCAAATGTGTCTTTAATAAACGATCGACAGACCACAATTATGCAGTAGGTCAACAGACTACAGTAAATGTAAAATTGTAAAAGAATAGGCCTATACACGTGTCCACAAAAGTGTGGCCCACTAAAAACGCGTTTTCCAATAACACAATAACAAACCTGCACGGAGTGAAATAGAATTTTACCAACACAAAACGACGTTTATTTTAAACGTTACACTACATTTTTGCAGAAACTTGTCTTGCCTTGACAGATACACGTATATCAAATTTTTAATCAAGGAGACTGGGAAACGCTGCCGAACGGTAACAGTTTTCAAACACAGTTTGGCCCGTAATAATGTCAGTCGAAACAATTTAGTAGCTTTTAGTGCCTCACTTTTGCGCTGATACATTTCTGTCGCAATTTGGCGTACACTCGTCAATGTGTGTGTGTTCCTGGCGCATTTTCTGAACTCAGCGAAATCTTCTCGGCACAGTTAACGTTCGAGGTCGTCCTGCGGTCTGCACGATCTAGTCACACCAGTCCAATTTGTTTAGCAGACATTTTACAGAAGTAATAGATTAGATTTTTTTTCACGAAAACTTAGCCACTATAGTTTTTCTTAGCATCGTAAAAATATCCTTTTAACACTGAGAATTTTGATTAAATCTCAATCTTTTTTGACAAAATTTTACTTTCAACAAAAAAGTTACTGATTATGCGTCTGCCAATAACGCGCTAAAAACTATAAACAACACTTTGAAAAAAATGAAAATCTCATGAAAAGAATGACATTAAATTTTGCGCTGATAATTCAAATTGATGGCACTTTGTGTAAGCAGAATTTTTACTTCATTTCGTGCCGTCTTCTAATTGTAATTGCAAGATGCTTTATAGGGGAAAGAGCACTTTTTGTGAACGTTTTGCATAGGCTTAGACGTCCAGCATTCAATTAACAGGGAGTGAGCAGTTTTGTAACGGCATATCAGCTATACAGTGCCATTCAAGGAAAATCTCGGGGAAAGCAACTATAGACAAAATAAAATAAACGTGAAATAAATTTTTGCTGCTGACGACGATGACCACAATAAAACGGACCAGGCATTATTCGCGCGTACGTAATTATTTGCACATTTTACATTAAAAATTTGTTTGATTCTGTGTTTTCGTCTGCTGCTTTATTATTTTTGAACGGATTTATAACGAAAAACAAACGACGTTCAGTTTTTAGGCTTTTCTCTCACATTTTATGCTAGAAGCCTTGCTCAAATTTAGACCAAAACGTTGAGAGCTGCGTTTTACTGCAGCTTGATTTTAATTCTAGGTTAGTTTCGGTGGTCAGATCGCATCTCACATTAATCACAGTCGCTATCAGTACGCGGTATACCGACACACATAGACTGACAGACACAGACAGACATCTCGAAACCACGCCGATCAGCTGCAGTAAATCTATGGAACCGACCAAGCTAACCGGTCATTGACTGATCGCGGTCAGACCGCCCAACGCGCAGATCCAATTTCTGTCACATTCTTCGCGACCATTGTGAACTCTGACGCCTCCGCCGAATTACTTTTTTTCCGCCGGTGCAGAAAGCCGCAGCGCCGCACCGGCATGCGGACAACAATACGGCGCCGGACACTGTGAAGTGTCGCGCCGCTCGCCCGCGGATCTGGATCTGATAATATACCACCCACGTTGTGACTGGCGGCCAGGCATTCGTGCCGTCGTCATCAGGCTAGGTATGCTATGATAACGGTGTGGCCGTCCATCGTACCTGCAGTGCTCCAACCCCTGGTGACAAAACCCCAACGACAATAACCCCTATGACAAACTCCCCGACACAAAATCCCTTTTAGAACAAAATCCTTTTGCGACAAGACCCTCTCTGCATGTTGAACTCTTGTAAACAGTTTACGCAAGCTGTCGTCTTTCTGTGTGTCTGTAATCTGTAACGCATGTATTGTGGCTAAACGGCACGCCGCGCAGAAGCGACGCTGATGCCGTTGGATGGGGCGATGACGAGTTCCTATAGGCTGTCAATAGCAACCATGTCTACACCTGCAGCGGTTTGGCCGCAATATTGAATGCAAAGTTGCGGCATGCGCCATCACCCACGTGCACCGAATTACCGTAACGTTGATTGTAGCGTTCGACATAGCAGCGTAACCATAGCGTGTATGGGATTGTATTAAGCTCTGGAAAATTTCTTCTCTCGAGTGACCTTCAGACAATATGCGTTACGGTCGGCCCACCCCTGCTTCTTGTTTCTTCGTCTGCTAAGCTGTTTATGAAAAAAAGTGTTTCCACATGCATAGACATAATGGGCTTTATTACTGATTAGGTTTTGTCGCAGAGAGGTGTTGTCGTAGGGGTATTTCTCATTTTCTCTTAAAGGTTTTTTTATCGCAGGGAGATTTTGGGCTGGCGTACACTCGCAGTGCTCAATGATTGACCGCTGACCACAGATACGATGTCACATTGCGACGAACTTTTCACGAATCGATTAACGATCATTATTCGCCGTAAAATGATAGCAAATAGGCGACACAATTATGATGCTGTATCATTCGCTGTCTTTGAACCTTTGTATCAGAATGACAGCGCAGAATGCTGAAAAGCTTTCAGTAATATTAGGCTATTGACAGCTGTGTCAATCGTGGATTAAAATTTGGGCGGGGAAAAGGGCAGAAAATACCGTTCATAGTTGCAGTTTCTCGACAGACAAACAACTGTGAATTTCTGACATCAAAATCTGTATCAAAAACATCAAATACTTTTACATTGAATTTTTATATTGCTTGCCTGGAAAAATAGTCAGAAACATACAGTAGGCCTATAAATATCTATATATTTGCGTAAAAAATGCCATCATTTGAAATGCCCTAAGAGACATAAAGCCCAGCTGTCGATCGCCCGGATAGCCGATCGTACTGGTTGTCAGTGACCTTCAAGGTCGATGATTTTTATTTTATCTAAAAAGCGTATGCCACTTTCTATCAGTGATTAATAGTAAATTTGGCCATATATTTAACCGTTTCCTAGATATGGCTAGTTTTCCGTTGAAAAAATACACATTTTCCTACCCCTTCCATTCAACCCCCAATTTGAAAACATTCCCCTTGCAATAGATGGCTGAAATTTTTCGTGCCCGAGTTCAACACACATGACTAATTATTCATGTAAAAAGTTTTTCCGTACGCCCTAAAGCTTAGCCACAATACATTTGTTACAGACAGACGGACGGACGGACGGACGACAACCATGCCAATAGCTCGACCGTTACTTAAGTACTGTCGGCCAGAAACTTATCACACAATGTACCCTACAGTAGCCTATAGAGGCCTAGATACATTGAAGCACTGTAAAAGACTGCTGTTTAGAATCAAAAACACTTTTCGACAAGAAGAAAATTTTCCGAGAGTCTAAAATTTAGGTGAGGTACGTCACCGTCCCCCACTCCCCGTCACGACGTTACGGGAGGTAATTGACGCCTGCAGAGCTATAGAGGGGAGTCTCGCTGTCTGCCAGAGGGAGCGACACTATATGGAATGGAATGGTGACGACCTACAGTGGGCAGATCCGGATGACAACTGGTCCGGCCGGCACTGGTCAACGCCCAGGTTTTTACCAATCAACGAACCGTGGCTACCGCCCGCCGACGAGTTGACGCGTTGTCGCTTAGCTCTGCCCAACGAGCGACTAATTCACGCCTGGCTGGTTGCTGCGCTGTCGCACCCGACGACCCAACTAAACGCCAAGTCGACCGGAACGGTTCATTCCGACATTTCAGCAGTCCGTCTGTTTCACACTGCCGACAAGATAAACGTAGGAAGAAGTGTTGGTGACAATGGTCTGCATGCTCCGGACGTGATTGCTTGGCACTTCTGTCTGCATGAAACAGGAAGAATAGGGAAATAATAATAATAACAAAAAACAAGAAGCCCAGCTGTCGCTGGAATAGCCGACCGTACTGGTTGTCTGCAGTGACTTTTAAGGTCATCCAACATCGATGATTTTTATTTCATTTGAAAGGGCGTATGCCACTTCCCATTCTTGATTAACAGTAACTCTGGCCGTATCTCTCACCGGTTTCGAGATATATCCAGTTTTCCGTTGAAAAGCACACATTTTTCTTTCCCCTTCATTCAACCCCGAATTTGACAATGTTTCCTTTACACTCTGTCGCTGAAATTTTGCACGCCTAAGTTTATGGTACAGGGCTAATTATTCGTGAAACAAGTTGTCCTTTACGACCTACCGTTTAGCCACAATACATCTGTTACAGACGGAGAGACGAACGGAAGATGACGACGACGACAGACGACAACCGTACTATAAGTTCGACCGTTACTTGCCATGCACTGTTGGCTAAAAAGACGTAAACGTCGTGTGCCGCCATATGATTCGGACGTTCGTCCAGTGTAGCCTACCCGAGACGTTTGAGTGGCGTTATAGCGGAATTTCTTACCGCAAGCGTCAAACATAATATGTACTATGTAAAGATCTCATCTTCAAGGAAATCATACTTCCTGAAAAAATTGGGAAAAGTTAAACCGGGGGACGGTTTCACTGACAAATCGACGAATCATTCGCATTGAACAACAACAACTAATGCATATTGACAAGACATGCGTTTTGAGACCGAAAACTGCGTAAAATGCGTTTTGCGACCGGTGTTGCGCCACTAACACCACTGGGGATTATATAGCTATAGCTTACAGCTCTGACCAGAGTTGGATTCTGAGGAAGAGAAAAAAGTAGAAAACAGGAAAAGAGAAGGGCGTTCGTGCGACGTTGGGAAAAGATTGATGTTTTCTGGCGTTGAAAATGGACTGACGCCCCTGATGCTGTTCAACGTGAGTTGTCGCAGTTCCGAGTTCACGAAAAGGTGTCAGGATGTTTTACCAGACACCTCAAGGAGAATGATGGTAGACCTACCTGAACCAAAAAGAAGGAAACGGCATGGGTGGAGTTAAAGGCGGAAGCAGTCCAACTGACGTCATCAAGCTCAAGCTTATTGTTTCCGGTCGGGCACGAATAATATATAGCATATATTTAATACGAGTTGTCAAGAGCGAAAGTGCGTGGACATTTGCTGCATGCGTTTTTAGCATTTTTACGCCCGACAGCCTATGCTAAGCGCGTCTCAGCTATCGTACGATCATCTGTCCGACCGTCCGTCCGTCACACAACGGATCAGGACATTGTCACAAAGACTAGTTTTTGTGACAACATTTCGTGTTGCAGGGTGACGGCATTTCTCTCGAACGGGGGCTCCAAAGAGAGATACCCCCTGAAAATCGTTATTTTACCGGTATCGATTCTTTCAGCGTAAAAACGTTTGCAGACAGTGGCGGATTCAAGAAGGACGATAGGGGCCGTCCTCACATTGACTGGATGCATGTGAAAAAGTGAAAATGGACACAAAAATGCACTATTTTGCATAAAAATTTTTAAAAATTTTCGGGAGGCGGCAAAGCCCCCTCCGCAAACCCCAATCTCTACCCTTCCGTCCCATATTTCAAACTTCCGTAACAAGCATCGAGCTTTTTTGGGGGTACCAACATCGATGACTTTAAACGACCTTGAACCTTAAAAGTATGAGGTTTATTAATTTTTAGTGATTTTAAGCTGTTGCGTACATTTCAAAAGTGAACTGCACCAAAATGGCTGGAGAAAATCAAAGCGACCTGTGTACCACACTAAACGTAGATTTTAGCAGCTAAAGTTTCGTTTAATGCTGAAAATTAAGCCTACACATGCAGGTTTTATTGCACTCCAGAAAACTTTGTTATTGCACATGTAGCCTATTTCTTCATTTCTGATTGATTCGCGTCAAAGGGTGTACAGAGAAACAAAAGCGTGCTGAACTGAACTGTGACTTCGATTACTCACTATGACAGACGTCATTCGCGTTAAAAGCATCGCAACCTCTAGTGGATGATGAAAAATTTAGCATGCAGATTGTAGCCTAGGTTTACGGCATGACTGTGGTCGCGTAATAATCACATCATAGCCACCCGAGAGGGGTTATCGATACATCAACGTCATAACGTACACAGAACAGGTGCGCCGAACCACTGCGCATGCGCCACATGACACCCTCGGCCGTGACAATAACTGCCGCCAATTTAATTACCGGCAATAAATGAAGTAGCAGATTTCAGAGTCGACAGCCAGACGGCCGGGCAGACAAGGGGACGCCGAAGTCAAGAGCAAGACAAGTCAAGACCCCGACTGCAGCGACTTCGAAGGGCACGGATGACGTGCCACGTGTGTGGTGGACTGCAGTCTGCGGATCTGAACACATCTCAGTCCGCTGCGCATCCGCCGTTCCACAAACAATGCCATGCATAAACAGTGCAACATCGGTCACTCGCGGTTTTTCCAATTGCGCACCGAATAATCACGAACTCTGCGGCAAGGGTATTGTTTGATCACCTTTTTGTCAATGCCAGCGGTGCTGTTGCGGGTTAACAAAGTTTGGGTGCAATTGCAAATTTCCAACAGACAGCTGCAGATTTCCCAGAGAAAAGATCATGGGTGCTCAATATTTTATACTTGTCTCTAAATTCCGCTAAAATGGGGGGTTTTCTGCACCAGTTTCGTACTATTGGAAAAATGTTGTAACAGAAGGCGGTCACTCAGAGAAAGGGGGGAACGTCCTAGGCACTCTAAAAACAGGGGGAAACGTCCGAGGGAACATGTCCGGAGGAGGAAATGTCCGGTTCCTGCCCTCAGATATTGCGGGCTAGAACCGCCACTGTAAGTCTCCATGCGCAGGCCAGAAAAATGTCGGAGAGCAAGCAGCACGACGTTTCCTGGCCTGTGTGCATGGGATCTCTTTAGACTATGGCGTGCTGTGACATTTGAAAGTTCACCATCCTATTCTAATGGCATAAGCCTAAGACTTCCAAATTCAGAACGTCACATCTGAAATCATGCAGCAGCAGCAAAACTGCGCTGAACTCGTGATAAGTTGTCACTTGGTAGTAATATAACGGTATAGGCCTATAGGCATATAGGATGTCGGACTAATAATATACGATCGAGAGCCAGAGAGGTCGGGTCGTGGGTGCAACCTCGGTGGAGTCGCTATCAGTTCACGGTTATCACTTGGATAGGTGACTATCTGCAGATAGGTAAACCATTAAAGTATATATCTTAACCAACCCCCAGATCAACTCAGCCTTTCATCCCTGCGGGGTAAGTAAATCGAGTACCGGCTTGTCCGGTTGCAGAGGGTTAAAGCGGGACGCGTTTACCTGTGTCGGATGACAGGTAACACTGTTTAATCTCATATGGCAGGTGACGCCCCGTAGCTGTGTGTTGGGTTCCCCATAAAAAGCTATACACGACCTGTCTGCCAAACAGGGCCTCCTATATAATCTGGTTTGAGTTCGGTACTGGTCCGTGGATCTGAGTGCGCGCCCAGGAAAGTCCGACGTCCACTCAGGTCAGACGCTACGCCACGCGGTGAACCTATGACCCCTGTGAACTGACCCCACACGACCTTATGACCTCAACCCTTTGTCGGCACGCTCGACGCGAAAATTACACAGCAGCACCGCAGTGCTACTGCTGCGTTTTGACTGACAGACAGAGCCGCATGCATATAATGGACAGACATTATGGCAATCAGACCACTACCTATAGGCCCTACTTCAACCGGACCGGTTCTTTATCAACCAAAACCAGCAGGACAGTCGACACGCCAGTTTCATAGGCGTATCCGGTGCGCGGCACTTCTAAAATTGCACGTGAACGACCTATAAAATTTTGCTACGAAATGAGTTTGGAGAACCCGTAATGCGTAAATAGGGGGTTTCGTTTCCGACCGGGAGTACGTCGCGGATCGTGTTTTAGGCCCCTATACTTTGCAGCGCTCGCCCAGATCTCTAGCTAAATTTTGGTAAAAAAAAGTGGGAAAGTGAAAAGAAAAAGGTGGAAAAGAAAATGGAGAAAAAAGAAGAAATGAGGGACGGAACGGAAGGGAGGGCCTTGCGGAGTGCTCCCAAGACAAATTCCTGAATCCGCCATTGTCGATCGCTTTGTTTGTCGACAAACAAGACAGAGAGATCTCTGGCGACAGGAGAACGAGATTGATTGGATTTGTTTTAATCGGGCGGCGACCATTAATTTTTTTTTCAGCCGGCTGCTTTGGCATCATAATCCGCATGCACAGATTCAATACACACGTCGTTCAGCGTCGCTGTAGGCTGCCATCACCTTTCGCCGGACACGCTTTTACACCTTTCCAGCCATTCAGAACATTGTCACATTTTGGTCAGCATTTTAAAAATACTTATTAAAATTCTTAATATAAACGATCTGCCGTAGACCTAGTATAGGCTTAGTCGTTTCGCGACGTTCTTCGCTTTGCGTTGTGACAATGACTAATCAAGCATGATTTGCATCGAGGTTTTTGCGCCAGTGAGAGATTCAAATAGGCCTCCTATGTCGTTCAAAATGCAGTGCATTTCTACGGCGAAATGTCGAATCTTTAGCGAGGAGTCTGGTACCATCTTCACGCAGCAATTTCCTGTCTGACATGAGCTTGGCCGTCGAGTGACCTATTGTTTTGTCATTAGTCAGTCGTCGCATTGAAACGCGGCCATCTGTGCCACTCAACAAGCCAGACTTAGGCATGCTGTTAGCAGAAACCAATCACCGACTGCATACATGAAGCGTGCGCACTGGCGTGACCGGCAGTGTGACTAGAAATGATGTCGGCGCCGAGTACCGTCATGATGCGCGGCCGTCCGTTCCGTTCAGCCGCCGAGCGTCTGCGTCTTCGACGTCGACGGTAAATTAGGTCTAACACTGGCGGATGAAAAAGCTGGAAAAGGGGAGCACGAGGATCGCCGTAGTCCGACACCCCTCTCCTTGAAGCTGCATGAAAACTTATTGGCAATTATCGTCTGCACAATATGCGATCAAGTAATCAGTCTTTTCAAATATTTCTATCACGTTCACATGCTGCTTCAAAAAGGAAATGACTGTAGGCCTATTGTCCATCGCACATGACTGGTATGGAAGGGGGAGACAGTAAAATTTTTATTTCATGATAATTCGTGCACACGTTAAAATTATAAATATAGGCCTAGGGTTAAAAACAAACTGCTACACATTCGTCAATAGTACCCGAGAACACAAAACTAAAAATAGGCCTAATATAGGCCTACGGTAACTACATGCACACTCAGCGTGTTCGGAGTCGAGGGGGGTAAAGCCGATTTCCAAAAATTTCCAAAGGGTGGAAGTCCCAGGAGGCAGATATTTGAGATTTTGGGATAAAAAAATAAAAATTAAGTTACAAATTTTCCAAAAAATAGGGGAAACGAGGACGTGCCTCAATTTTAGAACTTGGTTAAGTCCCTATGCCCCCTGTAAGCCCATGCCAAAAATTCGGAGCTAAAACTACATAGGGAAGGAGATTTTTTGGGGTCAAATTTTGAAATATGGTTCCGATTTTTTGGAAATTGGTGAACTTTGGTGCACATATTTAGACGTTGTTGGAAAGCCCTAGGGAATGGTAGGTATTTCCAAAGTGCGGTAGTCCCAGGAGGCAGGTATTTCAGATTTTGGGGTAAAAATAAAAATTAAGGTAAAAATTACGACACCCACTTTGGCAGCCCGTTGCGGGACATTACTTTGGAGTGGAGAGTTGTCTT
>Ga0209367_1001923_pt1 | contig 26678 bp, 9 predicted proteins | sample WorMetLIZISLAND2_FD_187412 | JGI IMG/M metagenome (GOLD analysis project Ga0209367, IMG submission 187412) | Marine gutless worms symbiont microbial communities from Max Planck institute for Marine Microbiology, Germany - Olavius geniculatus... ... | reverse complement strand
AGTGCTACCGTGCTGCGCACATCTCAACACATATCACTTCTTTCTGTTTTTTTAAAACTTTTATTAAGAAAAAATACAATCATCAAGGAACAGAATACGCGTCAGTCCGAGTCCGCAAAAAAAAAAATCTTGCGGATCTGCGTTCGAGAACTGACGCGTCCGCAGTCCGCACATCTAGCTGTCCTGTAATACATTAGCCTATATAAGCCTACTCTGCACTGCGCAGTAGCATAAGTTTTATTGTACAGTAGGTGTAACAGCCACTATTCGGTTCACTATTTAGTGCTGCCACAATCGAGCACTATTATCAATGAGTAGATATATCAAAAGGTCAGTGCTAAGGGTAGATCGGCGATCTCGCACTAGTGAGCAAAAAATTACTAGTGGTAGATCGCCATTTTATCTAATTACATTTATCACATTATTAATGTAAGAATGCAGCTATATTTTTTCACTGCATTACCAGGACTGTGGTTGGGATTGAAATATCAGTCACTTTGTTATCAATTACCAAATTTATTTAAAAACAAGATATTTTTAAGTCTGTGTTACAAAGAAACAGATATGGCTTGAGATGGACTCTGATATAATACTGAATAAGCCTGATTTAAATACGTGACAGTGTCGTGGCATGGTCCTACGACTACCAGGAACATAATTTCTACCATGTACCTAATAATGTGCCTACCCGATCTACCTCTAGCAATTTTCCAGTGCTAACAGCAAGATCGCCGATCTACCGCTAGAATTATTGATATCAAAATGTACGCAGGGTTTAGCACGATAATTCTTTGCCGGTCGCCGGCCTTGGCCTTGCCATTTGAGGCCATAGAAGGGTAACACCACAGCTTGAAGTGTCAAGGCCAGAAAGGGACCACTCTCAGATAGTAAGGCAATGTATTCTAACAGTACAAAGCGAGTTAACTAAACTGAACTGAACTGACACGAACTGACCATTGCGCAAGCCTTAATGTGCGCTGAACGCGGGGACCATATCAAGTGACTGTTTAATTAAACCCTACCTCACCATAGAAGAGCGAATACATAACCAATTCAACTGAGATGGTCCCCGCGTTTAGCGCGCGTTAAGGCGCGTGACGCGCGTTAACGCGAGCAGTGAGAACGCACCTTAAGGCGACTACGTTCACTTTCGCGTCAAACATTGACCAACAGGCTCGCCCTGGTCGCCCATCGGTCAGTTCGTCAAACAAACTAAACCATGTCAGTTCAGTTCAGTTCAGTTTAGTTCCGTCGCTCTGTACGAGTCTTTAATAATATCTTAGTCATTATCTATCATTTTTCGGTTTAAGAAAATTGAAAGTGTGTTCACAATGGACGATACGACTAAAAGTCGAGATGATAAAATTCGCAAAAATAACGGCAGATTGTTTCGGAAATAATTTTTAAAAATTTTGTAATAAAAAAGAAAAACTATACTGAAAATAATGATATTTGTATTATACGGCGTGTTTCTTTTGCCACACACTTTATGTATATTGTATTCGTATATCCGATTCGCCCTCCAAAAACGAGCCGTGCAAAAAATTCATTTTGAGACTCGAGAGAAAACACTTCTTTCCGTTTTCACTCCGCTTTTGCCGCTTTTTCTTCTTTCACTTTTTTCTTTCCCATTTCTCTTTACCTGAACCAGTCGATTTCATTTCCTGCCCGTGATGCAGCTGAAAGGTCTCTGGGAACGTTCTAAGCTTTCACGTCTGGTTTCGGCAAAGCTCCTCGGCCGCCAAACGTAATTTTACCTCGCGCGCTGTAAGAGCGAAAAATCGATTTCTGTAAGCCGTTATATTATAACGTCTACACGTAGCATATGCAGCATGGCTGAAGAAAAAAATAAACCACAAAAATACTTTTAAAACATTTAATTTTTTTAGATCTTTCTAAAAAATGTAGGCTATTAGTGTCACCGGATACGTCTTTACTGGCGTCGTGTACTTACTTATTTACGTTAAAAGTGCACAAGAAATTGAAATAACACAAAAAAGTATTTAAAAAACACAGTTTACCAAAACACAAAATAAGACAATCTATTTCAGTCAAACAGCACTGAAACCGCTATAGGCACAGCTATTCTATAAAAAATTCTACTTGCAAAGTATTTTAAATATTTTTATCCTTTCAAAATGTAAGTAATCCGGTCCTACCGAGCAAACTTCATCAAGGTTGCCGAATAAATCTTGCGGTTCTGCAAACATGAGTTGACCTTCGACTTGCACCTGCTTCAGTGGTTCCATAAAACACTACATACACGCATCGTTCACTATTGGCTATACGTAACCCACGAAACACTGATTACAGCTACTTTTGGCGCATATTTCATAAACATGTTCATTTTTAGCGTATCAGTATAAACGAAAGAATTTCCCAAGCCGTAAAACCCATATGGCGGCGCTGATCTTCGTTTCCTTTGCCTTCAGCCAGACTCCAGTTTACACTGCGAGACCATGGATAAAAAGTAAGAGCGTAGCCTGTTTAAGTCCCAGCTTTCGCTGGTATTCGCTACGTCCACCCACGGAGGGATGGCCAGGCTGAGTTGACCTGGGCGGCACTTGGTTACATACCAAAATGGTTTGTCAATCTGTAGACGGTCGTCCATCCAAGTACTAATCGGAGCCGTCGTCAATTAACTTCATAGATCCGACCAACGACGTAGCCTACTAAACCAAACCGGCATTTTAACGAGAAACGGCCAGGCTTCTTCATTTTAGCACGAAACTCATTAACTGGCTCGGAATCGCTAACGTATCATTACTTTTTGCAAATTGCAACGTCGTAGATATTTCACAACGAAAACAATTGCTGACCACAGAAAACAACTTTGCCAGATTTAGCCAGCCTACTGCGTTTTACCCTAATCGCTTCCACTGCAACAGAAACAGTCACTTGCTTTTCTTCGTTTTCCTCTTTCTCTCTTTGTTACTCTTTTTCTTCAAAAACGTACAGAAGAAACGATATGGCCTAAGTATAAGTAAGCAGGTAAGCAAATAAACATCGAAAATGTTGGCTAAATCTGACGTTTTTTATCAAAGTTAACAACATCAAGATTTCTAGGACACGGACTGGTTTCTTAAAAGGAAAACTTAATTTTTTTTCTATCAGCCCTATGTTGACTAAAAAGAAGTATAGTGAAATAGTGCGACTCACATGCTTGAGCGCCATGAGGTGATCCAGAAGGAAAACGCACTCGCTGGTAAAAAGTTCCCAGACTGCATCACGACGACGCCGTTCCTCGGCGGATATCTCATCACTGTTTGACGCACTTTCGCTGACCACCTTACTCCAATGTGTGTTCTGAATTTACAAGCAAATAAGGCAAATTTGCGGTATTTGAACGGTGGACATCATTCTAGTAAAATTTTAGATCAATCGTGTTTTGTACTAATTTTTGTAGCTAAATCTATGCATTGTTAGTCAACAAATCAAAGATTTAACAAGAAGCCCAGCTGTCTCTAAAATAGCCGACCGTACTGGTTGTCAGTGACCTACAAGATCATCCAGGATCGAAAATTTTCGTGTTATTTGAAAGCCAATATGCGACTTCTTATCAATGATCAATAGCAACCTAGACCCTGTCTCGCACCGTTTAGCCACAATAGCGCGTAACGGCCTTTAAAGTCATCTAAAATCAATGATTTTCATCTAATCTAACAGTGCGTGTGCCATCTTTTATTAGTGATTAATAGCAAAACTAGGCTGTATCTCTACAGTTTTTGAGATATAGCCAGTTTTCCGTTAAAAAACATACGTTTTCACCCCTCCCCTTCATTCAACCCCCAATTTGAAAATGTTCCCCTTGGAACAAATTGCTGAAATTTTGCATGCTTGAGTCTAAGACAAATGGCTAATTAATCTTGTAAAACACTTTCCTTTGCGCCGTACCAGTTAGCCGCAGTCGATACGTTACAGACAGACAGACGGACGGACAAACGGACGACAACCATAACAATAGCTCCACCGTTATTTAGGCTAAGTGCGGTCGGCTAAAAACGCTGGTACAATGGTTTGTGCAATGTACAAATTGCCATTGTAGATGATGACAGCAGGCGACGCCGAGAATGAAAAATCCATCGCGGTCGATTACAATAAGCTATAGAGTTTGAAAGGGTTAATAAGTGCGATTTTATCGTTTGTGCCAGTGACAGACACACTATATTAAAATAAATTCGTTGTAAAATTATGCACTGAAACTATTTTCAGTCATCTTTCATGCAAATGGCAACGTAAATGACATTTTAAACTACTGAAATTTTTTTTCGAAATTTTGCAACAAATTTGACCTGGTAGGCCTATACTCAACCTAACTGCCGCAATTCCATTACTTCGGTGACAGAATTTTATCGCCGGATGAGGTCAAAGAAGTGACGAGGTTGACTGGAGGCACCTCGAGCTATATGTCGTCGTGCACGGGTGAAATTGGCGACAGATTGGGTTAATCTAGGACCGAAAAGCTGACACGCTCGAATCCAGTCTAGGGATGCGCGAAACGGTTAATTTTTTTTCACCGGTTAACCGAAACGCCTGACCGGTGAGTAAACGAAAAAAGCAGAGACAGAAATTAAGATACACACGTGATTTTTCAACTTGAACACAACTAACTTGAACAACCGTAAAACTTTTAGAACATCTGACTTAGACAAGCGGTTTGTATTAAAAATCCGGCGTGTATTTGTGATCAGACTTGTGTTGGAAGTTTCTCCACTTACCTTAATTAATAGTAACTATAATTGTGAATTTAATTTTAGTACGGTTTATGGTAAATAAAAAAAACTACATAAAAGACTCTTTAGTTTAAGTTAGTCGTGCCAGGTTAAGAAATTCACGTGTGTGGTTTTTGTTTCTACATTCGCCATTTTCGGTTAATCTATCGGTTAATTTGCTAACCAATTAACCGTTTGTTATCAATCGTTTAACCGTGCACATCTCCAGAGAGTCCACTCAACCTACAGAACGTCATTACGCGCCATCGCAGATGAGCAAATACTCCGAAAATAAACTCCGCCTGAGCCCGATCATTGGTCTAATGAGATGGAGTGGCCACACTCTAACGAGATGACATGGCGTAATTGTAGCCTTCGGTAGTACAGACGCAGGTGTCGATGCGGCGAATCGACTCCGTGTATTCGTGATTACAGGAAACTGCGTTCTACAGTGCATTAACTGAAACACGAATGCACGGCCTTCTTGTGGAACATTCAGTCTTCTGTTATACCCCGTTTACACGATCAAGCTGGCTCGACGAGCTGGCTATATGTTAGCTGGACGAACCAGCTCGACATTTGCTCGATGTTTGCTCGATCGTGTAAACGGGGTATTAGTTTGAGCGTTATTCTCTTCTTAAAGACGCGTACAGAGCGACGTAACTGAACTAAACTGAACTGACACAGTTTACATTTTGACGCGCTACAGCTATGCTGTATAGCACGTTTGTGGCACGGGTTGTCGTTTATCGTCTGTCTGTCCGTCTGTCTGTATGACACAGATGTATTGTGGCTAAACGGTAAGAAATAGGACCAAGGTTGCTATTGATCACTAATAAGAAATCGCACACTCCCTTTCAGATGAGATGAAAACCATCGACCTTGGATGACCTTGAAAGTCAGTACTACAACAGGAACTGTATAAGCTGTAGCGCGTCTTTCCTGGCGACAGATAAACTTTTTTGTTGACAAACTTACCAAAATATAATGCTATTCCTATTCTTGCTACTTAATTTTTATTTTCATTCTATGTAAAGCTATACTGTTATCCCCATTTCTTTGCGAATGAAATTTCCACGAAAATCCCATTTTCATAAAATTTTTCACTTCCATACACACATTCATTATCAACATTTGCTACCTGTGTTTTTGATTTGTGCTATATGTGAATGAATGAATGAATGAATAAATCACTGATTTATTGAAACGCAACAAACCTGTATCGAACACTGCTATAAGCAAATACTAAATCATAACACTGCAGGAAATACACAAATAAGAACAAGCACTAAACATAAACTAAACTAAACTATACCAAACTAAACTGAACATGTATCTGTTTAGAAATAAAGTCAAGTTAAATCTATCAAAATAACATTGTGGTAACATAACATGTAAAACAAACTAAGAAGTCTAAAATATACAAACTAAACTAAACAAACGTCTGTTAAGAAATGACACCTTGAAAAGACTAGAATTACACTGAGGTAAAGCAAAGTTATGACCGCGTTCCCGTAGTCCATGTTCATGTTCATGTGGTTGGTAAATTCGTGTATTCACTCATTTATTCATTCTTGCAGCGTGCTGCTGCGCCGTAATTTATCGAAATTCCACGTTGCAATAAAATTCTCCCAGCGCGTAACAGTAAGACAACGTTAGGCGATACATTTGCCACCGCACGCAAACAACGTATTACCACCGTACAAACGATATGCAGTGTCAAAGCTAATATGTTACAGTTACAACACTGCGTTATATGGCGATACCCGACCGGAAACGCTGAATTAGTATAAATGTGGAAATGCATTATAACGCATGACATAGTTTAGATCGACTTTACTAATAAAGCTACAAATTATTTTAATGCAGAACACGATTATGCAGTTTCCAGGAACACGAGGACTTGAGTTTTCGTGGCCATTCGTTACGTGCGACTTTCAACCGAACTACAAATTTCGGTCAGAGCCCAACACGAGTCTGCCCAGAGCCGTGAGTAGCATTAGGGGAAAACTTAAAGGGTTAAAATTTCCCTCGTCACGCATCCAGAAAATTACGAGTGAGTGAGTGAGTAGGATTTAACGTCCCGCCCGACACGGTCATTAGCATACGTAGAACGCGCATTGTCGACTTAGGGTCGATCATCATGCGTGCCTGTAACTTTAAGGTTGGTAAACCAAAGTCCACAAAATTTTTTTTCTCTCAACTCAAAAGAAATTGTGGTTGATTAACTGTTATTCCGATTTTTGACTTCTCGATCCGTTTCAGAGATAATTTATTTGCAGCCAACTCTGATATCCGAAATCGCGCCGATTTTTTGCACGTTTTCTGCCTTTCCAAGTTTTTGGGAGCCAGCAGAAATTTGCACCCGTGTTGTCAGGTTTGCCTCGCGGCACGCCACGTGCCTAAGTTTTGTGGGCCTTATTCCCTTATCCCCAAACCTATAGGCGCGCATTCGTTAAATTTTAAGCCGATCTTTACCCCCTTTGTAAAAAGTTGTTGGGGAAACCCCGTCCTCGGTGGTGTGTGCGCTAGTAATCTTTGAGGTGCCTCTGACTAGTTCGCGCCATATGGCGCTATATAAATAGGTTTAGACTGATTGATGGACTGATTGATCACGATCCGAAATATCTTTTTTATTTTTTAAACCAATATGTTGAAAATGGCACTGCTTATGATTATAACAATGTAGGCTACTGCTTTTTGTACGTGGTTTCGGGCGTTTTTTTCATATTTTGTGTTTTTGTCTTCCCCATTTTTCTGTTTTGTATATAGAATTTAAACTTTGAAATAAACGCATTAGTTGATTAATTGATTGAAAGACTGATTGACTGATCGATTGATGTTGTCATACCTTGAAGCTGGCCAGGTAATTGTCCCTGAAAGTAGACGGCTTCAGACGCTGAAGAACTTCGTTTAAGGCGGACAAAGTATCCTTCGTTCGGTGCGACTTCCGGTCAATCTGATTCACAACATTTGAACATGAGAATTTTATTGTGTGACTTTATTGTGTGACTTACGAACTCCGATCACCCCTTGGTGGCCTAACGTCAGGACGTTGAATTTAGACGTCAAATTACCTTGCGTCACTCACTATCAGAAGCTGACCAACTGCGTGCAGACAGGTAAAAAATATTTCTGTTGGGCTAAAACAATTTTACTAAAACATACGCTGTATCATGAGTCTTCACACTACGAGTTTACGAGTTTTTCAAATAAAATTAAAAACACACAAAACACACAATCGTGTAAAATCACACACCATAATATTGCCAGATTTTTGAATTTTTTACTACAATTGCCACGTTTTTGACTCGCGTTGTCGTTTTTAAAAATTACACCAAGAAAGATGGCTTGCTTTTTTGACTCGCAGTTGTTTTACCGCTGCAGTAAAACTAAGCATTCTAAAACGCAATGCAATACATTGTGATGGGTACATCTGCTGCACCGCTATCATACTACGACGAATAAAGATAACGAATACAAACCAATTTTAAAAGTGAGAAAGGAGCGGTTTTCGTTTTTCTTTCTGCAACCAAACAATCACATTTGCGCAAAAATTGACGTTAGTCTAATTACACGAAATTAATAATACAAGTAACAAAGCCACTATTTTTATCGTAGAATCAACAGGTAAAAAATAGTAGCGGATATGCAACGCACGTTTCCAGTATTTGTGGGCACTAATTACGCTAAGTATTAACTTATTCAGTATTCGTCACAGTTATATCGTACTTAATTTGCCTATTCTTTTAATGACGTAATTTTAAGGTAAAAAACAAAAAGCCTATCTGTCGCTAAGATAGCCGACCGCATTGGTTGTCAGTGACCTTCAAGGCCATCCAAGTCAATGACTCTCATGTCGTTTGAAAATGGGACTTTGTATTAGTGATCAATAGCAAACAAAGCCTTATCTCGCACCGTTTAGCTGCAATAGCGCGTAACGACCTTCAAGATCATCCAAGGTCGATGACTTGTATCTTATCTAAAACGGTGTATGCCACTTTCTATTAGTGATTTATTGTAACCTTGGCCCTAATGGGGTGTTTACACGATCGAGCAAACATCGAGCAACTAGCTCGGCGTTCTATGGTAATTGGCATGCTAATTAGGAGGGCTGGTGTGTTGTAATTGGAAGGCCTATATAACACGTGATCAGCTGTGAGCTAAGAGCCTAAGCTTAGGCCTACAACTTGAGCCAGGGAGCGAGGTTCCAATAGGCCTGCTTGAGCCAGCTCGATGTTTGCTCGATGTTTGCTCGAAGTTTGACCGCTGCAGATGGAGACATGGTTACTATTGACAACCTATAAAAAGTCGCTAGCGCTCTATCCGATGGTAGCATCGCCGACTTCCTACGACTTACCGTTTAGCCACAATACATCCGTGACAGACCGACAGACGGACGACAACCGTGCTAATAGTTCAACCGCTACTTAAGTACAGTCGGCTAAAAATAAAATAACAACGCCACTTAATGCAGAGTAAGCTGTCGGCCGGTCTTCGGCGCAGATTGTCGTTGGCTGCGTTCTGCCAACTCAAAGACATGTCGTCAGACGGATCTGTACGGCAGCAATGGAGACAGAAGCATAACCTTGCAACAGCATTGCAGCGCATTTTGGACAAACCGGTGCATTGAGCTAATTAAAACAGTTCAAGTGGCTGCTAAAACGTTATTGCTTCGATGTTAAAATCGCAGCGCGTTGTTACTAAGTGTCGTATTTATTTGCGTTTTTTCTAATTTTGTTTACTTATTTATAGTGCTCCAAGTATAACATGCATTACTCAAAGGCGTGTACAAAGCGACGAAAATGAACTAAACTAAACTGAACGAAACGGAAAAGATTGACATATTGCAGAGTCCAGAACGCACTGCACAAAGTGAGCAAATTGGCATTTCCGTATCATTCCATTACAAATCACTGTCACGAAGTGTACAAACTACAAAACGAGTTCAGTTCAGTTTAGAAATTGCAATCCCGAAATCCCGAAATCCCGAATCCCGGTATTCTGGGATCCTGGCCGTTTTCGCCAATCCCGAATCCCGAAATTAGCGGCGTTCCAATCCCGGGATTTCGGGACTAGCCTACAAAATTAGTTAGAACTGTACGTTTCGCGTGTTAAATAATACAAATTAAAAATTCTAGCCGTTTGGTGAAAAATATTTGATTTGCGTAAGCGTCATAATCTTTGGTGTGCGTTGTAATTTGTATTTTGACAGTCATCCTCACTCCCTGCAGTTCAGATACACCTTTTATATGCATATTTGAATCCATTCATTGGAAATACCAAAATGACGACCGATCTATAAGCCTAACTCCGAAACTGGATCCCGGGATTACAAATTTTTCAATCCCGAATCACGGGATTGAGAATTCAATCTCGGGATTGCAATCACTAGTTCAGTTCAGTTTACTAATATGTTTCTCTGTACACGCCTACAGTGCTGGTGTATTTGTGTCTTTTGGTCTTTTTTTAAATTACTTGCTTGCTTACAGCGATCAGATATTTGCCTGGTTCGACGGAGGTCAATAGCATGGCGGACGTCGCTTGTCGGTACTTGGCGTTGTCGGCGAAGTCTGACACCGTGTTACGCTTGTGCAGCGGCCGACGTCGTCTGGCCTGCGACAGAAGGTCGCCCGGGTAGTGAAACCCCAGGTCGGCGGAGCTCTTCTTGCGTCGATTCGATCGAGTCTCGCTCTTACTGCACAACGCACATATAAGAACACGTACATACATACTAAAGGTGTTAGCTATTAAAACAAAACAAACCCAGATGGAGCCGACCGTACTGGTTGTCACTGACCTTGAAGGTCATCCAAAGTCGATAATTTTTACGTCATCTGAAAGGGCGTATGCCACTTTTATTAGTAGTTGATAATAACCTAAGTTTAATCTCGCACCGTTTCCAAGATATAGTCACTTATACATTGAAACAATTCATTCTATAGTGCATTATGACCCTTTAAGTTTATCCAAGGTCATCGATTTATATGTTATTTGAAAGCCAGTATGCAACTTTCTATTAGTAATCAATAGCAAATAGCAACCTATGCCACAGTATATCCGTGACAGACAGACGGACGACAGATGGACAAACGGGCAGACGGACAGACGACAACCACGACAAAAGGCCGATCTTTAAGCTTACAGCTTAGCGGTCGGCCCAAAAATTAATAGTTAAATTTGCTAAAATTAACCATTTATTAATACTTGATTCTGATTCAGACTAACCGTGGTAATTGCGCAGGAGAAACGCATGCTTTTATCAACTTTATACAGTGTCAGTGTTATTCGGCCGTGTTGTTTATATGCTTATGTTAATTTTTCTCTATGTGCTACCATACTAGTTTTATAATGATGAATAAAGTTGAGTATGTGTAAGTTATTCATCCATCTACGGTACTGTTAAAAATGCACTGAAAAAACAATTAGTAGGTCTATATTATCAATAAACAGTGTTTGTTATATTCAATCGTGTTTTTCGGTGAAAGCAATTATCCACAGGCTATCAATCATCATCATCATCATCACATCACAGGTTTATTTCAGGCAACACGGCCCATAGCAAACACAAATGCCGGATATACAGTTAGCGCGCAAAAATTTTAGTGATCGTTAAAATTTGTAACTATTGCTAAAATATGATTCGTTAAATTTTATTCTGTCATTCAAATGTGCATTTAGAGAAAAGAGGCATTTGCGCTGTTGCGCTTGCGCCGTCTTCACTGAAAGGGAAAAATTAAGGAGAATAGAGAACTGAGAGAAAGGGTGCGAGATAGGCCTAACGTAGAAATATATTGGTAATGTGGTCTCCCGCCCCCTTCACATCTGTTAATTATGCCCCTAAATTTATTTATTTATTACCTCTGCCGAGGAGATTATGTGACGGAGTTTGTGTGCTTATGCGTTTTCGATAACTGAAGAAGTTATGACGGAATTTCGGTTGCCGGCGTCCTAACCTTTCGATATCGTTACACTCCACGGATCAAAAGCAGTCCACCTCGGCTTCCGTTCTACAATCATATTACTGATATTTCTATGGGTCTTCGTGATGCGAGATGAAGGACCCGTGTGCACAAAGGTCGTTGATTTGATTACCGTTGATCGATGACTTTGGGCCTCAGCAATCGGCATGCCTACAGTTCCTGCTGAGGCGACATTTTTTCTAGGTTCTCGTTTTCTCAAAAGCGTTTTGACGGTATTGCTATCGCTGCTAGGCATACAGATTGCTTCTATAGATTCGACATGATTTGTACCATCCGAATAATATAATTATTCCGTTGCTAAGTTACGTATAAAGACATATTTATTTCCACGATTATGTCTGTTTATAGCAGTAGTTGACTTGTATTCTTGTATTATTTTTTTTCATTCTACAATAATTATGATGTTAATCGTGTCACGTAATTTGTGTTGTATTAGCTGCATCGCAAATTAAAAATGTATGGAGACAGGAAGTTTCAACTTTTAAACAAACAGCTGCAAATTCCGACAGACGTGACTACAAGTGCTTAAAATCTAAATTTAGTTTCTAAATTATTACAAAATTGAGATTTTAGCCCCAACTTTGATATTTACAAAAAAAAACATTAGCAAAAACATTTCGCCAAAATTAAATTTAAAAACAAATATGCCCTCTCCTGCATCTGCCACGATGCTATCATTTTGTCCGTCGTTTTAAACGTCGATGATTGGATTTTAATAAATAACTGATTTTATTCTATGCCTTTTCGTGTCATGTGGGTATTTACCAGTCGCTAGTGGCACTCTGGGTGTCCGCTTCATTTCCGGATTCCGACAACATGTCGTCGACCGCTGTGCTTTGATGGCGCAGGCTCTAGAACAAACAATATACTCAACATCATTCTGAGTATATCGGCAACAGTGTTTGAATTGCCGAGAACACCCCGACTGTTTTCTTAACTTTTCAACACACTGCAAAATTGTATACAAGCTATATACTAAATGCATACGATTTACATCACAATTTTAGTCAGACTTTGGTAGCCGAAAAATTTAACCTTTTCCCAGGTAATTTTTTTTACAATTCAAATACTGATCGGCAGCTGCAGGTTGACGGAAAGTCAAAATGCATACTGAAATTATTCTACTTATTGTATGTCCTGTGTGTCCAGCAAACTTCCAGCAAATGTATTCAAAATAAACCTGCTAATGCTGGACGTTTGCTGAATCGTGTAAACACCCTATAAGGCACTTTGTGCAGCATTGGCTGCGTGAACAAAAAGCTATATTATAGACACAATTGATTCAATTGTACAATTAGCTACTGGGGCAGATACGTGATTGGATCAATCTAATGTTGCACTCATATACAGCCTCAGTTGGATATTGCATTCTGTATATAGACCTGCATCGAAAGCTTTTAGTGCTTGGCGGGTACGCCAGCCATGCCGCAGCGGCGTCGTGCGTTAAACGTTAATAGGGAGACGGCAAGCTGCATTTTTCCGCCAGACAGTTGTAAATTTTGAGACACAAAAATACGAGTGCTCGAAATGTCAATTTTGCCCTAAATTTTTACCCTCCCCCCTCAAAAAATACACAAAAATATATCCAAAATTTTGTAATTTGAAACCAAATTTGTCGACTGGCTGAATTTTAGGGATTAAGGTAGTAATCGTGGCACAAATTATAGGTTATGTTAGCGCCTTACTATGTCAAAATCCGTCTTCACGTTTCGAACTTATCGCGATTCTTTGCTTTACAAAGTTGTTAAGACGACTTAACGCCAGAAACTTTGTTTTTTTCTGGCTGTGCTGTTTTTGTCTGTCTATAGGGGCCTACCCGTTTCCGTCAGTCTTTTCTGACGAATATAAGTGTTCGTATATAGGCCTAAGCTACTGAATACATGTAACTGAGCGCATACTAAAACGACTACAGAAACAAGAAGATAAACATCGGTCTTGGATAGGTGGCTGTCGGTATAGCGGGTTCCAGGCTGCGGGACCAGACACACAGAAGCTATGTGGTCATCAGTATAGCTATCGCAATAGTCGAGAGCGCGTATTCTCGGGTCACGTACGGCGCCAGTTATATAAATAACATCACTGTCCGAGTTCGGCGCCGAAATAAGCCCGTGACACCTGCATGCCGAGCAAGATGGCGACTTAAGACGCGTACAGGGCGACGTAACTGAACAGAATTGAACTAAACTGGCATAGTTCAGTTTTTTGATGAACGGACCAGCAAACAAGCAGTAATGCATTACAGTAGGCACGATCTAACGGTGTCAGTGGCCTACGTCAATAATCACGTAAGCGTCAGCCAATGACCAATGGGCTCGCTTTGTCTGCCCATTAGTCAGTTCGTCAAAAACTGAACAGTGTCAGTTCAGTTCAGTTCAGTTACATCGCTCTGCATGTACGCGCCTTTAGAGCGCTCGAACATTTGAGGTGAGATAAAACGACAGTTACTGTAAAGTATAGAACACAATTTCTCTGCAACAGTGTACTTTATAGCGCCACGCTTCGCTTTGCGACAAACGGTCGATGGAGACCGGCGACTGTTGTTTTAAGTCCATGCGCACTATTTCGATTTTCTGTCAATTTGTTTAACAGCATGTCGTAATATACACCGTGTCTCAAAAACGTGTCACTTTTATTTTCGAGCAACTCCGTGAAACGTTTTAATAACTTTGGCACACAACATTAAGAAGAAACTTTTTTCAAAAAGTCGCACGCGTCACATCACATCATCTGTATTACAGCATGTGCTCAAATTGTCCTTCTCCAGCACGAACGCAAGCGGTGGACGCTGACGCCACTCACCAACAGCACGTTTAATAACCGGGCGACCCAGAGCGGCTCGCTCGTTGTTGATTTTAAAATAAATATGATTAATGTTAAACAAACAACAGATTTTTAACGATTTTGTGGTTTTAGTAATTTTTCTGAGCCAACGCGTGGGCTACAAGTATGAATTTATCGTTCTAAACGGTCAAACTGCGACTTCTGCATTTCACAAGGAAGTGTAGTATATAAAGGTAAGGTGGGCAAAACTACAGTCATTTATGTCAAGTTCCTTCGTGATGCTTATTGTCAAAAAATATCAAAATCGGCCAATGTTTTATGGAGTTATTAGAAAAACAAAAACGGCGCGTTTTGAAACACGATGTACAACAAGCCCTGCTTAAACAGGGGGTCTTTGACTCCTGCAGGGAGAATGAGGATTTGGGGTCAGACCGGATCCCCAGTCGAAACACTCAACTACAAATGTATGCTGCCACCTAGCGAATAAAAACGAGAATCAATTCCGCTTTTCGCAGATTACTTTGGTGCATTTTTGTTTTATTTTTTTTGTCGCACGTGTTCGAACACCCTTCTAAGACTGCTGGGAGTCGGACGGAAAAAGCTCTGGCTGGAAGCGGTGGGCTGTAAAGGGTTTAGCGTCGTTCGAGCGACGGCGTGCAGGGCTAGTTATTCGGCGTGATCAAACTCTCGCTTTCTCGTTTGCCAGCCAGCAGCCGACGGCTAACTTCCTCGCTCGTTCGTTCCTCCTCCTTTCGTTAGCACCGCCATCTCGTTACAACCAGTGACGTAACCAAGGTGGGGCAGGGGGTCCGCCCCCTTCTCCGCCCTTCTAATTCGCTAGACAAAACATAAACACACGTTTAAACTGCGCTGAATGCACTAATTTGGTTTGTTGATTTTCAGGAAAATAATAATTAAAATTGTTACCACCAGATCTTATATTTTAAAGCTACACTGCACCAAATTCGATTTCAGCTGGGGCTCCGCTTGGACCCCGCAGGGGAAGTTTACAACGCTTTTCTGGACCATCTAGCTGGATTTTAGGGGTCATACTTTTAAAGGAAGGAAGGCATTAAAAGGAAAAAAGGAAAGAAAGAGGGTATGGAGGTTGAAAACGTAAAGAAATAAAAGAGACGAAATGAGAAAAGAAAAGGAAAGGAAAGGAACGAGGCCCTCCAATTCAGATTTCTGGCTACGCCACTGATCAGGCCCGTTGAGAGAGGGGACTAGCGGGGGTAAGTTGCCCTGGGCCACGCGACGTTTTAATTGGGGTTCCCACCGTCGCTCAAAAAATATAAAGTACATGAAAATGCGGCATTTAAAAAATCAAAAACTTTCTCCCCAGAGGGGCCCGCGAGAATGTTTCCCCTGGTCCCGCTGTGGCTTTCGACGAGCCTGCCACCGGTTACAACGTCGTCGTCGTCGTCACTCGCTAGCTGCGTCGCTATCCATGCAATTATCTCTTCAATCTGCCACACGCACCTTCGCCGACGACTCTAATGGTACATCATCCCCCGTTCCCCGTCTCCCTCTCCGAACTCGCTTCTCTTATAACATTCCTTCGGTTGTGTTCCGTAATGTAGGTTACCTTCGATCGCTAAAACGTGCTAAAATGCTGTCTGAACGCCATTTAAAACGCTTTTGTTTTTTTGCTGGCACACCGATGGCGTTTAATTTGCCTGGGACGGATGGCTGAGTTAACTTGGTAAGTCAGTAATTAAGTAGTTTATGTAGCACGTTGATTGTAATAACCAAGAACGAAAGCGTTCGAGGTTATTCAGCCTACAGTCAACGCGCTATATAAATAACTTACTTACTTACCGAGATCAACTCAACCTTTTGTCCCTCCGGGGTAGGTAAATCGAGTACCTGCCTGCTTGGCTGAGGTTAAGGCGGAGCACATTTATCAGTGGCGGGTGGCAGCTGGCACTGTTTGACTCCATGTGGCAGGTGACGCTCCGTAGCTCTGTGATGGGTTTCCTATTAAGAGCTACATGTATACTCCACTTTTACTTTTACTAACTGGCGGGTCTCGCGTTTCATGACACTCTAGTGAAAAATGTAAAAACCCAGGTTTCAATACGTTACTCAGCATTCCTTTCTCTATCGCTTTCTCTCATTACCTGTCGAGTCTACCCACATATTGACATTCCGTCAGCGTGCGTGCGTGCATGAAATCGCACGGACTAGTGATGACGCGATATATCAAAAATATCGATATATCGTTTTCGACATCGATATATTATATCGTATCGTATCGTCACACAATGTCGATTTTTGACATTTCGCGAATCAAATAAAAAAAATCGCTACATATCGCGATATTTTCGACATTTTCGCGATATTTGCTACATGTTCCTCACTACACTGCGTGTCTGGAAAGAAGGATTACAAATGCTGGGAGTTAATGGTGTTGTAATTTAATTACAGTCGTATTTTAAGTTCACCCAGAGACACATTTTTATTATCTAAACAAAGCATACTGCCTTGCTCAATGTTCACGTATTGTTTTTGTGTTTGTATAAGATTTACATACTTATTATTTTAAAATATCGCGATATCGATATCAATGGCGCGATATGTTGTGTGTGTAAAATATCGTATCGATATCGTATCGATATTAAAATTCTCATATCGATTCATCACTAGGACGCACAGCCGAAGCAAAGCCATTTCCAGTCCACTCGTTAACCTGCGGAAGAAAACTTGGCGACTCACGACGGGCAGTCTAGCTACAATAACGTGTCGTGAAAAACGGAAGCAATCATTTTCCCGCCAACTGACTGCTGGAGCTATTTTCGATGACATATCGGTGACTCGCGCTTCCTGTAAGCCTCTTGTTAGACTGTAACAACCATTATTCTATTTTTTTTACCGCACTGCTGCATAATGACGAAATACTTATGCAGGTTCAGATTTTATCGAACATAACAACTTTTTAAAACAACAAATACAAATTAGTATGTCTTGTATCGTGAAAAAGCAGTTTGGTGGCCCAGCCATGACCAAAACTATAACTAAATTAAAAAAAACATAAACCAACGAAAAAGGTCAAGGAGATCAAAAGAATTTAACGACAGTGATAAAGAAAAAAACAAGACAGATCTTCTATTATTTTGCTTATGGTTGTAAATCTACAAAGTGCATAATAATTGTTGCAATTAATACAACGCTTGTATATGCCACACCTATGGTGCGACAACTACAAAACTTATTTATCATAATCACTAACTTTTGATCGCTTACATTTTTAAAACCAAAAACATACTTGTGGACTTATAATCACGCCTACAGCTGCGCAACCCTATTCCTAGTTCTGTCAATGAGCTTTTAAACTATAACTTGGTACATCCGTTACTCGTGCTTTAAGAATTTGTAGGTTTTCTGTACCATTTATCTCTTGAGCTAAACTCGGAAACTGACGGACAGACGGACAGACGGTCAAGGCACGTATTGCGGCCTATTAAAACGGCCGCACAATAAAGATGCCTGTCTGTCGGAGGCTGTTTCAGCCAACCAAACCTTACGCTGCCACGTCAATGCATCACTCGGTCGACCTCCACATCACTCACGGAAACGTGGACCGGGCATCCCACGCAACAACTAGCTGGAACAAATCTCTCGGGAGGCAGGCGCTTCTTCGGCTGATCTATGGCGCAGGTCATCAAGCACTAACGCGGAGCGACGCTACAGCCCAGGCTGGCTACAAGATGATGATGATGATGACGGCGAAAGAAGTTACAGCGGCGTTAATGTAAGCGTACAGCGGTTAAAAATAGGCAGCGCCGAAAGGAAGTTGCAATTTTTGACTTAAACTGCAAATTTCCAATAGAATTTCTACAGACAGTTGCAGTTGATCAGAATTCGAGCTGTGGCCCCAAATGTTCCCAAAATGGAGGGTTTAAGCCCCAAATTTAGTATTTTTGAACAAAACCAAAAATTTTTGGACAGTTTTCCGACGACCAGCGAAAAATTTAGGGTGGGCTATTTTCCCCCTTGCCCCATGCGACGACGTCACTGAGTGTGTTCGGAAAATTACATTCAATTTCGAATGACAGGATTTGAGATTTCCAGGTTATTAGTTTGCAGCTCTTGACATTACTGTGTTTAAATTATTCTAGTAGGCCTAGATAGTTAAGATTTTGTTGGTAATGGCCATGTAGCTGATGTCGGCATATATGTACTTTAACTTTATTGTATATGTTTTTTGGGTAAAATTGAACAATACGTCCGTTGCTGGAAAGATCTCTATCGACGAACTGCAGATACTGAATAAGCAGCATATAAAGAACGAAGGAAATCTTCACTTTCCCGCAGATAAATTCTTCATAATAATGTTTTTTTTATAACATTTGCTACATTTTTTGAGTTGCAAAAACAGCGATTATTGCCAACGGACCTATAGTTCAATTTAACCTAAAGATTTTCATGTACGTACATCGCCGTCGAAGATGGCTTTGCGACGTTCTCGTTTGGTGGGGCAGTCGATCGGAATGGATGTGAGATCTTCACGACTCGATGACACGCTGCTTGCTTCACTGCTGCCTCCGTATAGACTCGCCAAGCTGCTGCGTCTCGGCGTCTGTCAACGTGTTCACAATATATTTTATTTATTTGTCTTCAATAGCAGGCTCGAGGCCCATGAACACACAAAACACAGACACAAACACAAAGAGTAAAAAAGACTAAAACAAACTACTTCGCCAACACTTAAGAACTCTAGATTTAAAAAACAAGTCCGATGATAAAACAGCATTGACAAGCGAATTGTCACTAATCTGCAATGATCGCCATAGTGAGAAAATCAACCACTATTATACTATTACGTTTGTAAACCATAATTCACCCAACACCAAGGACAACTCAGTCTTTCATCCTTCTGTGGGAGCTAAATATATCGAGTAAGCTTACCGGCCTGTTTAGGGCAAGACTCGTTCACCTGTGTCGGATGGCAGATAGGCCTAACACTGTATCGGGGTCGCTGAAAATGCGAGACTGGAATTTGCGGCACAAACGGGGTCAAAAATGCAGGGGATAAAAAATGCGAAAGTGGAAAATGGAGCACCAGAAATGCAGGGCCGGAAAGTGCGAAAAAACAAAGTAGGGACCTATGTGTTTGGATAATGTAGTTACAATAATGAAATATGCGTCTAAGGCTACGAATGCATGCAAAAAACGCGTTAAACTGTTCCGTTAGAAACACACGATTTCCCGATTTCAATAAATGTCAGATACTGTAGGCCCTATACAGTTATTACAGTTATGTAAATAGGCCTATCACGTATCAAAAACTTTGGTTAGCCTTAACTATCAACACTTTTTGTATTACGAAGGCGAAACATAATCTCGAACGATTCTAACGATATGACTGAATGCAAAAAAATCAACTAAAACTGTTTTATCAAGATGACTAAAACGTTTGAAGGGGCGACTGAAAAGGCGAGACTGGAAAATGGAGCATCGTCGTCAGAGTCGTCACTGTCGAACGACTGTCCGTCATTGGACACATCTTTTCATACGCAGTAGCAAACAGTTACTCTAAGTGTCGTATAAGATGTTTACACGATCCAGCAAACGTCCAGCATTAGCACGTGTATTTTGAATACATTTGCTGGAAGTTTGCTGGACGTTTGCTGGATCGTGTAAGCACCCCATTATACTGCCCGCTTTAAACATTAAGCCATGAGACGTCGGCCAGATTTTAGACATGACCTCATTACAGTGTTGGCAGTTTTCAGTTGGTGCCATCAACTGACCACAAAGCCTACTAACTGACAAGTGTCGTTGGAATTCGGCTCATTGCTTGCACAGCGCTTATACACTGTGTCCGGAAAAATAAGCCCCTAGACAGCGTACAATATAAATGACGAATATAAACAAATGTGCAAAACATTTTTACACTTAACTTGAAATAAATTGATATTTGATATATTTATTATACGGTGTCTATAGGGGGTTACTTTTTTTCCGGACAGTAAAGAACTATGCATATCAACCAATAACATTTTTGTGCTCCATTTTCTAGTCTCGTATTTTTCACCCCCTGCATTTCGATTGTGCTCCATTTTCCAGTCTCGCATTTTCAGTCATTTTCAGTGACACAGTATTGTGTGATCCAATAGAGCAGGTGACGCTCCGTAGCTATGCGATGGGTTTCGCATGAAAAGCTATATACGACCTTTGATCTTTAGCCTTTATATTGTGATAGAAAATCACAAAATTGGTAAAAAGAAATTACCGGAAAAACGCATCCCAAACGCAAAGGCTTATTAAGTATTCTCGTGCGTCCAGCGTAAGGCAGTCAGACGAAAAAAACATTAAAAACGGAAAAAATGTATTTGAAAAATTACATTTTTATTTTATGAAAATAGTGCACAAGACCTGATACACCACACTAAATAGTAGCCGTAATAACAAAAGCAAATATATATACTGCAGCATACGGTACGGTTTCAGTTTCAGATTATGACAATCTTTTATTCACCAACATTGGCAGCACAACAGTTTTGTTTCAGTAAAACTTTGTAAGACATCACAAAAACTGCGCCGATATTTTGCGGGGTCTAGCGTAATAGAAATGTTAGTAACCGTTTTTTGGATCAGTGGCAAATGAAAGCAAAGGCCAAACTCTAGAAAACTATGCCGGCCTGACGCTAACATAATTTTCGACCGGCCGTTTGAAGTTTTGCCCTGTGAGCCAAAAATTAGTACACCATTGTTACTCTTGCCGTGAGGAATAACGTTCGCTCTAGTTTTTTGACGTCTTTTCGTTTTCGGGTTGCGGGCCCATAAGAGACAGACAGACGGACGGACGGACAACCAAGACGCGTAATGCGGCCCATTAGGAAGGCTACTCCAGTTCAGCAATCTTGATCGCCACGTAATGGGGCTAAGGGCACTTGCTGAGCGAGGGGAGATCAGTAAAACAATGTACAGTGCAAACACCGAACGTATAGACAAAAGTACGCAAACAGCATAACTATGGATTATTTAGCTAAAAGAAAGTTACACAGAAAAAATAACTTGATGCGGAAAAACGGAGATCTACTACAGAAAACGGCCTACACCCAACATCAAGATTTTTGTTAGCGAGGTCATAATAGGCCTACGAGAACTATTCTAGCATTAATTTGCTAAACGTCATAATTAAGAAAAAAATCACTAGTAGCCTGCTATGATAGCTGCTGCTATTAGTTTTGATTTAGTTAGATAATTTAGTTTTCTTGTTCTGGTTTCTTCTAAAATGCTATGACCAATAAAATGTTTTCAATAGCGTGGGTGCATATTTTCAATAACGTCTGTCGTCATGTGCCTCCATATCTTTAGTCTGCCTCCTATAATGCGTCGAGATGATCACATCATCGGTCATTATGCTTAGATAGTAGCTACTTGTCTCGTGCGTGGCTGACACGACAGTTAGAGCAGCTCAGGTCACTCTCACGAGGCGCCACCTACGGTGTCCGGACATAACCCCCCCTTCGGATATAACTCTCTTCTTAAGACACAGCTTCTCCATGACAGAATCTCCTCCCTTCTTTTCATCTAATGGCCTGATATAAAGCCGATATTCGTATTATTAGTACTGTTGTGTCTTTGTCTGTTATTATAATCTTCTCCTCTGTCCTAGTCTATCCTAGAGAGGGTTTCGTCTACCCAGACGTGAGAGAGGGTTTTGCTTTAAGGGGGAAAGTTGTCTAGGGGGTTCGGTTCTACCTTTCCCACGTACGATGGCTTGCCGCGTGCAAGCAATTTCGTACTCCGAGTTCGCTTCTAGACTGCACTGGGCGATCACACCTGACGAAGATGTGACATGAGATCGGGTAATTACCGTATAGGCGACCACATGAGCACAAGACGCCATTCACACCTACATGGGCTGAGCACGCACGCTCCGCAGGCCTAATCACCGCTAATTACCTCCACTGGCATTTAGACTCGCCGTCTGTGTACGGCTTTATATATGTCACCACCCGGCGAAATACCGTTATGACAGTGCGTCCTTTCGTTTAGCCGAACGTATATGCTGAGCGTACATGTGTATAGCCTGTTATTTATAGAATAGTAGAGTTTTTTATTCGCGATTTGACGTTTTCTGTCAACGATCTTGTATTTTTCTGTCTCCTATTCGTTACTTGGCGTTAGCTGCAATCGCCTGCAAAGTGATAGCTATATCAGGTACGATTAAATGCACTGTAAAATGCATGATGTTAATATAATGTTATAGTATTTCTGGCATCAGCCGTAGTTGTAAATCTTGGCCACGATTATTGTGGACTTGTGAGCAGAACTAAAATGCCTAGAATTTGAAAACCCTTCGGAAACGTCATAAGTCTAAATTTTAGGTTTTTTCAGTTTTTTATTGTTGCGTAATTTGTATATCAAATAAAACTCGATTTCGTCATTTATGGAGATTTTTGAGTTCTGACGTTGCTCAACCAAAACGATGTGACATTGAGAATGGTGTATGGGATATTTATCGATGGGTCTTAAAATTTGTGTGCCGTCTAAAATACCTTCCTTACCTTACCTTACCTTACCTTACCTCCGGGGTGAACAAGCTCTTACACCTGCCCAGCGCTGAGGCCGTATCAGCTCGGCCCAATGCGCGTCCCCGAATGTAACCACAAGGTTACAGGTAGCGGCTATAAAGCCGTAGTAAGCTGTGAAGCCGAAACCAGCACAAGAGCACTGGTAACGTGTAGCAATCTGTCTACACGAGTTTGGTCAGCTCTTAGTTGGCTCCTCGCCTCCAGATTTTAGAAATCTTTCGGGTCATCGGTGCAAAGCCCCACCACCACGACAAGGTGACTGACCACGGTGGGGCCGTCTAAAATACTTAAACTCAAAAAACTTTAAACTTTTCCAGGAATCCCAGGTTTTCCATCCCTGGTATTCTGTCATTTTCTGTCACTGTCAGTCGTTGTGTTTATCTGTCAATCTGTCAACCTGTTTGTCTCGGTATGTGTGCCACTGTCGTGAGCTGTCAAAGTGGTGTCAGAACATGTCGTTTGTCACATCACCCTGTTTTTCGTTTTTCGCTCTAGATGTCATGCACATTTCTGAGCACCGCACAGTCTGGTGTCCTTGACCGGTGACCTTTTGACCTACAAAGCGCATGCGTGCTGACAAAGCGACGGGCAGTTTTAGCTAACTTCTGAACTTTAATTTTAAAATTTTCAACAGTTTTAAATTTTTAACTAAGTTACTTTCTAATTTCTACGTGCTCCGTGGCATATTTTTGAGCACTGTGCAGACGGGTGTCTTTGACCTTTAACCTTTTGACCTACAAAGGGTTTGCTTGCTGCTAGAGCGGCGGACATAGAGGCCTAGTTTCAGCTAACTTCGGCGGTTTGCCTAGAAACGGCAGATACCAACAAATCACCATAGATCACAGAGCATGCGAAAATAGCTGCTAGGCCTAATGCAGGCCAAATGAACCTTATCTCAGATAACCACACGTACGCGTATTAGTGTTTCATTTCTTCTATAGACGTCAAAAAGATACTATATTTAGCAGTTTGTGCATCGTACCGTTGCTGATCCGAATCCAGTACAATAATGCACTGTATTTGTTACCTCCGCCAAGGAGATTATGTTTTTGCCAGACTTTGTTTGTTTGTTTGTCTGTCCGTCTGTCTGTCTGTCTGTGTGTTAGCAAGATAACTTTAAAAGTTATGGACGGATCTTTCTGAAATTTTGAGATTATGTCGACAATGGCACAAACTACCAGTGGTTCAATTTTGGGTGTGATCCGGAAGGAATCCTGGATTCTGGATCACTTTGAAATTTTCGTTACCATTGCTTTCAATGGGGCATAAGGGAAACCGCTGCAAAGCCGATGATGGTACTGCCACTTAGCGAACAACATTGCCTTGGCTGAGGTGTGCGGGCTCTGACTGCTTTCTAGTTTGACCTGCGGTGATCTTCCATGGTATGCGGTTTTCAGGCACACCCGCTGATTCTGGACTCCGCAGACGGTTTTTGGTTAGATGCCGGTACAACACAAGGCCAGTACCGTACTGTACGAAAACCGATATTTCCCCTAGGCATTTTCTTCGCCGGACATTTTACCCGCCCGTTTCGAAGACGTAATAGGCTGTATGGCGTAGTGGTAACGCGTTGTGTCCGATCAACGAAGTTGCTTTACACCGGACCCGGTTAGTACTTGGATGGGTGACTGTCTGCGGGCAAACTATTTCGGTATGTAACCAGCTGTCTAGGTCAACTCAGCCTTTCATCTCTCCTGGGTAGGTAAATCGAGTACCAGCCTATCTGGCTGGGGTTAAGGCGGGGCGCGTTCACTTGTGTCGGGTGGCATGTGACACTGTGATTCCATACTGCAGGTGACGCTCCGTGCAGTACTTTAACCTTTAACCTTTAGCCGTTCAACGCTTGCCATAAGCCGCACTGATCTGTGCAAACAAATGAACAATATTAACAGTTGGCATGATTTTAGTCCCCAAAACGTTTTATTTTAAACCGCCTTAATTCTTCGCTAATGATAATAATAATGGAAATGGTCATAGTGATATCTACTAATTGAGCACGAGTTGCGCATGAATAGAGAGGCCGTAACAGATTTACTACAAAGCCCTAAGGCTTTGAAGTCGACAGTTGATCAGTAGGCCTAAGCCTGTCGTAGTTCTATGTGATCAAAAACAGTACCGAAATGCAGTTCAATAATTGTGCCATGAGTAATGGCCTCGTGTATACGGCCAACACGGTTGCAGCAATTAGCGTTAATTAACCGAACTATAGAGTGTTGCAGTTCCGTGCAGTATGCATAGGCTTGTGTACGATTATACCAATGCCAGTGTACAGGGTGCGGCAAAAAAGTGGACCCCTAAAGTTTGTCGCTGTTTTCTCAGCAACCATGCTGAATTTTAATTTGAAATTTTACAGATTTATTCACTAGAAACCTCTACATTTAAATGCCAAGTAAAATTTGATTCCGTTGAAAAACGACGAAATTACGGACTTTTACATGACCGCTTACAGATTTTTCAGCATTTAAAAATGTTCCGGCTACAATGCCAATTTAATAACGTCTTTGAAACAACACAGTTAAATAATGATTAGATGCCAGAATTTCATTGTCACTGCGAATATTCAAAGTGTTCACCACCAGCTCCAAGAAACAACATCAGCCTCCAGTCGCCTTATTTGAGAAATCTTTTACAGCTTTGTCGATCGGTCCCTGTGGCAGGTTGCCCCAGATAACCTGAAGCGCTTCCCTCGCTTGTTTTCAGCTTTGTTTTAAGCTTGCAGTAAGCCTCCAACATTGCACCCCATATGCGATAGTCCACTGGGTTTATATTCGACGAATTTGGAGGCCATTGGTCTTTTGTGATGATATCTGGACAGCTGGCTTGCAGCCAGTTCTGAGTGCTGCGCGGCGTTGCGCGCTGTGTGTGCTGACGCGCCGTCCTACTGGAAGATGAATCCGGTGGGCAGCCAGTGATTGCTTTAAAGGAAAGATAATTTAATGATCATTTATAAACAATATAAATTCCGTTTATCAAAACGTCACTGTGACGTTATCGGCAGTAACGTGTAACCAGTTTTTAAAAATTAAATAGCATTTTAGCATGAACATTTTTGAATGCCGAAAAATCGGTAGGCGGTCATGTTAAAAAATCTATAATTTTGTTGTTTTTCAACAGAATCACATTCTACTTAACAGTTAAATGTAGAAGGTTTCGTCAAATAAAGCTGAAAAATTTCATATTAAAATCCAAAACGGTTGCTGTGAAAACGGCAAAAAATTTAGGGGTCCACTTTTTTGCCGGACCCTGTATAGCCTACATTTGCGAAAACTGATTGACGTAAATACAAGTAAATACGCTATTCCAATGGTGTGTATTTGTATGTTGTGATGGTTGTATCATAGATTAGTCGTATTGTATTAAGTGGACAAGGCACGACAGCAGGCGTAATTTCGTACTCCATGTTCGCTTTTAGACGGTGCAACGCCCAGCATCAGTGGGTATTTGTGTATTTTTACTCGGGGGCTTAAAAAATCAGCTGTGGCGTTGATTTGAAAATACACTGTGTCTCAAAAAACGTCCCACTATTTGATTGTCCATATCTTCGTCAAATATTGACCGATTTTCAAAATTTTTTCACTGGCACATTTTGTGGACAAGTAACAGTAGTGTTATTATTAAACATACTACCACACCTTAACTGCGTCTCTACACTA
>Ga0209367_1001922_pt1 | contig 26679 bp, 14 predicted proteins | sample WorMetLIZISLAND2_FD_187412 | JGI IMG/M metagenome (GOLD analysis project Ga0209367, IMG submission 187412) | Marine gutless worms symbiont microbial communities from Max Planck institute for Marine Microbiology, Germany - Olavius geniculatus... ... | reverse complement strand
AACAGACAATAATTGCCACAATTGGCGCCGAACGCATCAATAAACGAACCAAACTAACTGAAACGAATACCGTAACTAAAAAATAAGTAAGTAAGGATGATAATGCTAAAAATGTGACTTCTTCACAATAATTCGAGCACTTGTTTTGATAATATAAACGTGCTTTTGTTTTTTACTAGTGAATAGTCTAAATTGACGGCGTGATCAGTAAGTAACTTATATAGCGCGTTAGCTGTAGATAACGTCGAGGGCGCTCAGTGTGCTAGTGCAACGAGAAGTGGAGACATCTTTGAGCTAGCGTCGAAAAGTAGACTAAAAGAGAGTGTGTACTATCTTAAATAGAATGTAAAAGAGAACTCGCGCACTGGCGATTATGTCGGGTGCGTGAATGTGAACAGCTTCAGAGTTGCTCGTGTCACTGTTGACTGTCAGTAATATCTGTGACTAGAGGCAAGACAAGGCAAGTTGGGTGGTCGTTCGTCAGTCATCGCTGATGGATGGCTCATACTAACTGAATTGCTGTCCACTCGCCGCCGGTTAGTCGTCCACACTTAGTGGTGCAGCCGGTGTCTTAGCAGCGTGATTTTCGATCTAATTTATTACTTAGTTTCAGTTTTCGTTTCGTTTTTGTGATTTTTCGTTTTACTTTAGTTTTAGTTACTATGGACAAAAATAAATCAAAATGCAGCGTAGACACTGTCAGCATACAAAAGTAAGCCTATTGCACACATTTAACGATTTAACGAACAATTAGGCCTTTATCACCGTATCACATGCGTCATCGTCGAAATTATTCATTCTTAACAATAGTCGTTTTGGTACGTTTGTAGCATTTAACAGTGTGAATTTTTCGTTTTCGTTTCAATCGGTGTTCATTATCTTTTTTTAGTTTTCGTCTTTATTGACGGAAATCAAACTGGAAGGCTGTCTTAATGACGTGTATTCGTGTAACTACGTCAACGTCATCGTCACAGCAGCAAGTACCTGCCGGCGTCACGTGACGTCATCAGTGACGTCATCACTCTCTCAGCAAATCACCAACCGCTGTAACACTGTTCTTTGTTAATAGCTATACCGGCGTGGTATACCGGTAAAACGTGCATTGTCTGATGAGACTTAGTAGCTTGCTATTGTTTAGTAGCAATGCAGTCGAAGATAGGCCAAAAGGCCCGTAGACTGACCGTCGCTATCTAGTTTTTGCGATTGGAGCTTTTGCTCAGACTTGAGCAGTGTGTTTCAAAATGTTTTTAAACTGTCAAGTTGTCAACACGTGAAGCAAGAACGACATACTGAGGCAGAGAATTCCACGTGTTCACAATCTTAAAACCTAGAACATTTGCTTTAAGTACATACAGTCTTGTTTCAACATCTTCAGGCTATTGACAACCGACTGACCAACCTGTTTTCTAGAGCGCATTGAACTAAACACGGACTAAGTCAGGTGCGAGTGAATGGGATGCAGTTGATCATCATCAAAAGCGAAGTATCACTAATCACCGACCACGTATAGTGCTATCATAATGGTGACGCTAGCAGCAGCTCATTGTTCTCATAGATGTAGGTCTGTACTGAAAGTAACAGAGATCAGAGCAAAACACAACTCTCAAGCGTTCACGTATTAATCGGCGTTAATTATCGTTGAACCCAAGCTCCACTATTTGGATTTGTTGTAGACTTGTACAAAAATAATCTGATAACGTCAAGATGTGTGGATTTGGTGCAGGCTTTCGATTTTTGTCGACTTGTTGTTGTACACTTGTTGTAAACTTTCGATTTGACACACAGCTTGTTCTACAAAAAAATTACAGCAAATCGGACTGAGTGAAGTTTAGGCTATATATACCAAATGTGTTGTTTGATCACACGTTACACGCGTTTGTATTGCGAAAGAATCTGACCCAGCAGACAACAGTTTGGATACTCGCAAATGTGCATCCGTATGCTGTTTTCGTCGCCACTTGCCAGCACTAAACTTTTATCCAACTTAGTTTTTTTGGTCTTGTGTTATCTCACCCTTGCGACTTGACATTCATTGGACTTCTCGACGACATTGAGTGCTTTATAAATTAACTTGCTTAAGATGCACACACAAATACAGTAGGCTAAACTTAACAGTAACATCATAGGCCTAAGTTGATTGAAGATTGGCCAAACGCTGACTCAGAACAGCGCACGTGTGAGAATTTCACAGCAATATGTCAATCAGAACATGTAGAAGCATTTCAGTTATAGCAGTGGAAACAAACTCTAGTTGATAAACGAATTCCTGTACATGTATATTATACAGTATGTTTCCTGTACCTACAACTGAGTAATGGATAAAAAACAAAGAGCTTAGGTTCTGTAAGCAAAGCGAACCTCATAATATTGGAAGGTGTTGAGTAAAGGTAACTGATTTCTTGCAATTAAAGCTTTGACGAACGAAAGCTATGGATCTATATTTCCTAGGACGCGGTAGTTCATGGAATGACAAAGACGACTAACGAGACAATACCGTCCTGTATATCATTGGTCTGTATTGACTGTAACAGTGGGCAATAATATTTCAGTGCATTTTGTATTGTCATAGACGCTCGCTGGGTTGGCGTCATTGTAGCATTCAGTGCTGTGCGCATACAGCCGGCGCAGACTCAGTACATTTGAACAACGACAGACTCCTGTAGACGTGCAACGCGCATAGACCTTTAGCCTACGTGTATAGCTCCGATAAGACACAAGCGCTGACTTCTAGTAATCAATGTAGGGAGGCGACCGCGTATTCCTCTCTTACTTTTTCTCCTTTTTTACCTTTAAACAACGATTATTGGTACATTTTGAGGCTAAACTGTGCACTTTTTGTCGCTTAAACAATGACACATTTGCCAAGTATTATCTGCTGATCAGTTTCAATGGGTAAAATGACGACTTGCGCGAAGATGGCATCGGACGCCGAGATGAAAAAAATTAGTCAATTGTACGGTTGCAAAATAATCAGAAATCAAACGTCTGCGAGGGTGATCGTCCAAGCTTTTAATTGCGGGGGCCAACGCCTTTCTAGTTTGAAGTCGGCGCAATGCAAAGAATTGTCGTTGAACTACGCGATGGCGAATGGCGATTTGTAAAGGTGAACAGTGCCGCAGCAAACAACACGGCGATTACCAGTGTAACGGCAGCGGCTTTGTTCCGCTAGCAACAAGTGAGAAGAGACAGGGACTAAGACGGCTTAGAAACGATTGCGGCAGGTTAACAGTCAAAGACAGAGGGGGAGAGAGAAAGAGAGAAAAAGAAAGATCCAGAGGTTGATTGAGTGAATGACTGTAGAATGATGCTACGGACAACTGCTGCTGCTGCTGTTGCTAATGCTAGTGTTGTTATACGTCTGCTACTGCTACTGCCTTCGATCAAACCAGGTGAACAATACAAACTTTGTGATGGTTTAACACAGATTGATTGTTATTTAATGTCACCACAAGTTACACTTTTTTAACCTAATATTACAACAACAATTGCCGTAGCATTTAGCACAAATTTGCGGTATATACACGGTGTTTCATAAAAGGGACCCCTTTTTGTTTTTTCATAATTCACTCGAATGATAATCAATTTACACAAAATTTTTACCAGTTGTAGCTGAAGAAATACTAATTCCAAATGTTGCAACAAAATATGGCAGTTGTTTAAATATTTTTCGCTAGTCGTGATCTAATGCTGACACTATAATGTGTCACGGGTACAAGCTCGATAGTCTCAACTGGTGCTGTCTATCGCTACCTTGCTCCGATGGTAAAAAGTTTGGTTCGCTGATGACAAATTTTTAAAGTTTTACAGTTGCAGCCACAAATACATGCAAAGCGATGGCATTTACGTGTCTGCGGGGATAGTTGGAATTTCACATGTTCGAGCAAGACAGTGCACTAACACTCCGAGCTTGCAAAATGGTTGCGTTTTTGGATCGCAAGACGCTTGATTTCATGTCCCAATGTTGCTTCGTGCTGACACAATAAACATTTTTCATTAGCGAACCAGATTAAGTTCACCATCGAAGCAGGGTAGCAACTGACAGCACCAGTTGAGACTATCAAGCTTGTACCCGTGACACATTATGACGTCAGCATCACGTCACGACTAACAAACAATATTTAATCAACTACCATATTTTGTTGCAATATTTTGAATTAATATTTCTTCTGCTAAAACTGGTAAATATTTTATATAAATTGATCATCATTTGAGTGAATTATGAGAAAAACAAAAAAGGGTCCCTTTTTAATGAAACACCGTGTGGTCATGCATTTAAATGTAAAAAATTATATAGGCCGATATAATTAAAATGTTGCACCGACTATTTCTAATATGTGCTCCATTTTACTCAACATTTTTTGAAAGATGGGTGCATTATTTTTTTCAGACGCAATCACGGCCTTACACTTGAAAGTGCTTTTTAACTACCACTGCGCAGGAAATTAATTATCTCCGTCAACTTCCAGGACATTACCTTTTTTCTGGCCTTCATAATCAGTTATGCAATACGAATAATGCGGTATACGACACATCGAAAAAAAGTGGAGTTTAAGCTTAAGGTAGGCCTGCTGGTTGATCGTTGCAATAAATGTTTCTCTTACCCTCGCGCACGTAACACAGAATGATGATGAAGACGACGATGATGCTGTTGATGGTGTTAGCGCGATCATTCAATGACAGCAGTTTGCGGATGATAACTTGTGGTCAGTCTTACAACTTGTCGGCTGGCCAAAGCATCGTGCTAGAATGCCAGTTCTACGCCGACAACACGTTCAACCTGTTTGACTACCCAGGTGTGTGGCACAAACGTCAGCGTCATTGGCCACATCATCATCATCAGCAGCAGCAAACTTGGCTGACCGAGGACAGTGACGGAGTGGAAGACTGTCAGATCAACATGATGGTCAACTTGATGGAACCATTCGCCTCGTTAAAGCGTTACGAAGCTACATTCGACGAACAGCCGCCCAAGTACCTTTTCAGACTCAGTCTAAGAGGTATGAAAATTTTTAATCACCGCAACTGGTAGATCGGCAATTATGAATAAAAGTAAAACAGAAATACACAATAATATAAAAGCATCAAAATAAAAGTTGTTTTAGATAAAGTAAGGGCACTGAAAGCACTATTTCCGAATTAATTTCTCAGACAGTCAGAAGCGTCTGTAAGTAAGTAGGCAAGAAAGTAAGTGAATTTATATAGCGCACAATAATCTGAGGCGCTTTTCTTTGTAATATGTGAAGCTATACGGTTTGATGGTGCATTAGAAATGCCCAGCTTATATTTATTTTAAAAGCTGACTTGTGTGTGGTTTAGACGTTTTGGCAGAAGACTCGGCTGACTACGTGTGTCAGATTGTTGGTCCTGAAAACACCGTCATTGCAAACGTCACTCACTCCGTCATCGTTAGCGGTTCGTCCGTCTGTCTGTCCGTTCGTTTGTATTTTTCATTACAGTACTACAAACGTTTTGTATAAATTTATCTTCATTGCCTACTCTATGGTAAAAAATATAATAAAAAAGAAATAAAAATTTGTTGCAGAGCCTAACGTAAGGTCGCCCTACGTCCGACTGGGGAAACTATTTAAGATGTTGAAATTCCGCTTGTATCAACGTCACGTAACCCGAACGTAATATTGCATTAGCTCACGCAGCACACACAGCGTTAATCTTGGGTGGGTAAACATGTGCGTTTGTAACTTTTTGTTAGCGGACCAAAGTTCGCCATGTTTTTTTCGTTAAACGTAGGACGGTTGTAATCACTTGCTTCTCCGATTTTCGATATCTCAGTCCATTCCGGAGATATTCGCAATCAAAGTCTTCGAGTTGTCCGAAATCGCGCAGATTTTTTGGACGTTTTTTGCCCTTCATATTTTTATGGGTGCGCTCCCCCAAGTTGTGCACAAATTGTCATGCTTGCTTCGCGGAACGTCACATGAAAAAGTTTCGTGAGACTACTTCACGTTAATACGAAAATTTGAAAGAAGTTAGATCCATACTATCAGCGGCGCCGTGAGTCCGACTATGGGAGACAATTTAGGGGGTTGAAATTCCGCTCTTAGCGACATCACGTTGCTCGAACGCAATCGCATTAGCCCACATAGCACGTGCAGTGTTGAATGCGATTTCGCCTATTTCAACACATTTTTTCGTATTGCGGTCTGTCGTTGGTCGTCTCTCTGTCACATTCTTGCACTCTGCTTAAATTTGGATGACATTTGGCATGTGGGCCTTAATGACACGTTGTATTAGGGACCCAAAGAATAAGAAAGATTTCGCGGTCGAACCCCTAATCGTGACATTCAATTGCTTCTAATTTGCGAAAATTTATAATTTACGACGTGGCAGCATCGATCAGCAGTGCCGCCTTTTTGCCAAATTGCTTTGGTTTTTGTTATCATTGCAGTTATTATACGTCATTAGAAACGTTTCTTGCAACTTACCTTTTGCGGACGTCGTGCTTACAACCGAGACTCATCGGCTAAGTGTGTTGTTTGATAGAACCAGTTGAAGAAATATTGATACGGGGCGACAACATCAGCAGCACAGTGATTGACAGCAATGTCAACCATCGGTCGCCTCCTGCGATTACTTTCACAGAGAACCAACCCGGTCTTCTCTGGTAAACCACTGATCAACTTGTGTGCGACATTTTCATTCATAGAAATCAAAACTGCTAAGTTTCCACTTCATTAGTAGTCGGTCACATTTTTTATACTTCATAGTTAATGCAGCGTTGACATTTGCATTTTTTGCCTTGCCGCTTACTGTGTCAGGACAAATTTTATTTTAGGATGGAATTGTTCTGGATGTGACACAGCGACTGAACTGTGTCTTTACAAGTAGATAAGTTGCCTTTATTACAAATGTCAATCGCACAGGCATTATATGGATGAATATAGTTACAAACGCGCCATGTCCGTAATTACAAAGTAATAGACAGTCAGAAAGACAAAATAGTTTCTGCTTATAAATAATCGGCTAATAGAACTTCTACGATAAAATAAAAGTTTTGAACAGTTTACACGATTGCTAAAGTAAAGACGTTTTTCTTCGATTGAAACTGGGGCGTACGGTGACTTCCTCGTTTCGTAGAATACGTACTTATTGACTTATTCTCCAATGATGAATCGCAGCCGATGCTGTCTATGAGTGACTGGTCGCTGTACTGATAGGTGTGAAGTTCTCGGCGGTGGGTCTATGGTCGACCCGCGACTTTATCTGCACGGCAATGACGTCACTTCCGGTTTCTCAATGACGCGCAGTCACACGACAGTCGGTGATCGTTGCATGAGACGAGAACGATATACGACCGCTAGGTGGAGCGAGCGGTTCCTGGTTGGCGCTGAGCATGATGGGACGTACATCAACTGCAGCGCTGTCGTACCTTCACTTCCGCTTCCAGTCTCCAGCAACGCCGCCGCCATCTTGACCGTCCGCTGTAAGCGAACTATCTGGCTGATGTTCACTTGGTGTTTTGACGTAAAATTAGGCCCTACACTGTGGGGTTAACATGTCAGTCTCGATCAACCAGGTTGCTCTACATTGAGCCCGGTTATACTATGTGGATGGGTGACTGTTTACGGACTGGCAAACCATCTCGGCAGGCGTAAAGGAGATCGGGCATGGGGCAGCAAACTAGGAGTTCTGGGGAGCGTCGTGAGTCCCAGGCATGGTCGGGACATGTATTTTAATTGTCACAGAACGCCTCCGGTGGAAGAAAAATCATCCGGTGTTCCTGAGGTATACTGAGCCATGTTTACGAGCTAAAAATCATATCGCTATTAAGTGCGGAGTTAGGATCACCAGTGGGTAGTTTAATAGGCAGGCCTAGATTTGTGCAAAAAGTGGTTTAGCCCTCTGAGTAAACGAATGCGGGTAAACAAATTTGACGTTTGGAGGACACTGCCAACAGCATATGAATTTTCCAGCTAGATGAGTTGATAAGCTGCTGTACTATACATAGAGCTAAGAGTTGTGTATTATTTAGCCGGCTGATATACGTACAAGAGTGTCATGATGGGCGTACGCGCCTGATGACCCTCACAAAGTCGAACGTGTGAACCTAATTCTCCAAAGTGTGTCAGCCTGGCATAGTGAGTACATCACTATGAATGTGAAGTGACGAACGACAGCGAACTTCCAAGTCATTAAAGACAGTCAACGAACATCATCAAGTCATGACAAAATTCTAGCATAATAAAGTGTGGGACAGTGCAGTGTCCTCCACGATAAACGCATCTACGACAAAACTCACTGAACCTTCGCTACGTTAAACCCGTACGATAAAACCCTACAACGAAAACCTTTTACAAGAAACCAAAACCCCTATGACAAATCGCTGCGACAAAACCGCTGTTATGACAAAACCTGTCAACGACCAACCCCATCGGATAAAACCTCTAACAGAATCTTCATCAACATCAAAAACACGCTAAGACAAAAACTCCCTTACGAGAAAATTTAGCTACAAAAATCTTATATAAGGCACAGAGGAGGTTGCGTTGTACGGGATTATGTCGTTACGGGGCTTTGTCATCGTGTTGTAGTGTCTGAACGCACACAGAAAGAGCACGCCGTGTCAGAGCTATATCTGTGACATAGGCGTAACTTCCGGTGGATAAGGAATTGTAACTCAAATTATAAGCCGTGACACATTGCTAACGTATTTCAAAGCCAGAATATGAAAAAAGTCTAACGTCGCTGAAATACCGAAATCACTTACTAGTAAATAAGAGAGCTTATAGTACAAATGTTATTACTGTATTGAATCTAAGGCAAAGTTTACGTTAATATCTAGCTATAGCCTAATTTTTCTGCTTTCGCCCACATGCGGCTTACAACCCTCACTTCTAGGTCAGTTACGCCCCTGTGTCTGTCTGTACTTGACGCCTAGGACGTCACAATTACGTTCTCAGCAGTCAGTTGTGCCCGTCACTTGTCATCCGCAGTCTAATCTTGTCACCGTCGGTTTATAGTTCCAGTAGCTGTAGGGTCAAGCAGGTGTGAACTTGGTACTTGGTTAATACATTAATGGACTATGAAGCTCATGGCTTTAAACGTCCATGCTCTGCAATGACGGTCGAGAGCGACATGTGACTAGGTCTATTCACTAGTTGTAGTGTAATTTCGATAAGAAGAAACCTAAGATCAAGGAGTGCTAGCACAAGAACTGGGAGACGCCTGGCACTGACAAGCGTAAAGCAGAATTTTAATTAAATTTAACACGTAATGTACATTGTCTCAAAATTGCAATATAAACAAAAATACAATAAGGTTATTACAATATAATAAAATATGGCCTACATTAAAGTATTATAAGTTTGTATTTTTATAGCTGCAGCAACTATCGCTGTTTCATATGTTTTCTGGGTAATTTGCACGTTCTGCTTTTTAGTTAGAAGTGGTGTTATAGCTCTTAATGGAAGCCTATTTCAGAGCTACGGAGCGTCACCTGCCGTATGGGATCCCACAGTGTTACCTGCCACCCGACACAGGTAAACGCGCCCCGCCTTAACCCAGCCAGATAGGCCGGTACACCACGGAGGGATGGAAGGCTGAATGACCTAGGCAGGTGGTTACATACCGAGATGGTTTATCTGCCCACATGCAGTCACCCATCGCAGTATTAACCGGGCCCGGCGTACAGTAACTTCGTTGATTGGATCAAACGCGTTACCACTACACCACGCCACCAACCCGTAGTATGGTAGTGTACTAATAAACAATCAATCAATTGACTGATTGATTGCATTCAGTAATGTTGTTCATCTTGGTTAATGTGCTATGCAGACTCGCCAGTCGTTAATTGCGATGAGCCGAGCGCACAGCTGGGAGAAACCAACATCAGCCTAACCTGCCGCGTCAAGGCCAGGCCAGAGGTCACGGTCTTGTACTGGACTGATGTGAAGTCTGGAACTAAGCTGATCGCCGGTGACTTCATCAACAACGTCTGGACCTCCAACATGGCCAGTATTACTCGTATATACGAGTATCACATACAGGGTGGCTCATAACGTATTGTACAGGCAACTACAGGGTGGGCCAGAAAATATTTTTCGGTATATGAGTTTCCTATTCTGTTGGATGCGATATTTGTTTACTGATGTCATTTTCACTAATGGGTGTCGTTCGTCGTTTGCTGATATAGGCTAAACAAGTTGTGTTTTATGTGAATAACTTGCATTATATTTTCTTCATGCACTATGGTTGGATTAATATAACGATGAACGCTGTTTGGTTTAAAATTTGCGCGTGGAGAAATAATGGGGTCCCGAAAAAATTATGAAAAAGTTTTCAAATAAATGACAACATTTAAACCTTGAATAATTAATAGCAAGTGTAAAAAAATTTTAAACAGCAGGCCTATAAATGTCCAGTATTTTGCAGTTTGTATAACATTGAATCGACGTAGTTCAAGAAGGTGTCACTTTTTATCCACTTAGTATATACAGGCTACTGCAGCTACTGTTCTCTTATGCGTGTTAATGTTGGCGTCGATAAATGAAACAAGAAATTTGAGCTAATGCTTACGAGACGCGTGAAAGCCTATGACAGTTCCGGTTCAGTAGTTTAGCTGAATATTGGGGTGTTCACGCTAAGTTAATATACAAATAACAAATTCTCTATCTGGATTGCATAACGATAGTAGCGTGGCGCCACCTTGTGAATAATATAGACTTGTGTCGCAACCTGAAATCGCCAACAAATCCATAAAACCTTTTATTTTGGCGTTCAAGGTCATTCAAGATCACTAAATTCGGCGCCAATCGAGAGCCAGTGTACGACTTCCTATTAGTGATTAATAGTAACCTAGGCCCTATCTCGCATCGTTACTGAGATACAGCGACTTATTGGCTAAAAATCGGAAATTTTGCCCACTCCCTTCTCATTTAGCGCCTTCGTTCGGGGTGATTCCTTTCGAATTTATGGAAAAGCTTTACGGTTCCGGAAGCTAGAGTCTTCCAGACATCCGACGGTGAAGATTTGGTGATCTTAGCTTGCACCGTTTTTGACTGATCCACCCGTGTGACAGACAGACAAACAGACGGACAGAAGTGCGATGGCTAAGACGCGCTGAAAGCAGTAGCTGCTTTCGCGCGTAAAAAACGCGTTTACGTGCGTAGATTGCGGGCGACGCGCTGCTCGTGTCCAAGCTACACGTGCGCCACACGACACCCGACAGTTTCCGAACGTACACGATCTTTGCCGAAAACCTGCTCGGAAAAAGCAGCTACGACGTCGCTCTACGACGACGTGCACGTAAGCTCGTTTTTCGTTTTGTTCTGCTTTGTTTGGTTTTAAGAACAATCGGAGATAGCGCCTTGTGCTGACGTCGGCGACATGTACATGCGGTTATCCGCTTATTTGTTGGCACACTCGCCCACTACACCGCCCTCAGATAAAGCCGACACAAAATTATTTTATTTACAATTTTCGTTATCAAAATTGCATATACACTGTGTCTCAAAAACATGTCAAATATTTTCGATTATAATTTGAAAAAGAATTATCGGATTTTAATAGTTTTTGGTAGGAATATTTTTAAGACAACTAGACATCAAATCATTATGTAGTTTTCCACCTCACCCAACGTCTGTTTTTGCACTACCTGAGAAAATCAGTACCAACGAAATGTTGCATTTTTTTCTAAAGTGGTATTATTTACTTAATCTAAATAATGCACCAGAACACATTGTTCACATTTTTGACACTCTGGCTGACACTTTATCCATTGTTTTTTTTTTTGTTTTTCAGCTGTCTGCAATAAAATTGATCGAAATGTTGGCCCATTGTGCAAACACAGGCATGGACACGATTTCTCCATTCATTGACAGCAGTATCGATAATGTTATGCTCTAGACTAATCCAGACTTTACCAGCTGCTTCTTGAATTTATAAACATTCCTGAACGTCATCTGGTAGACATATTGCTTTTTGACAGTCATACATTGTAATCGACTGGCTGTTGGGGTCCACAGATCTGGATAGACGAAATTTATCGACGTGTTTTCATTCATTCCAACGCGTATGTTGCATTTTTTTCTAAAGTGGTATTATTTACTTAATCTAAATAATGCACCAGAACAAGTAGTGCAGAAACAGACAATGGATGAGGTGGGAACTTAAACAGTACTTTAATAGCCAGTTGTGTCAGAAATATTCGTGCCAAAAATTAATGAAATCTGATAATTATGCTTCAAATTTTTTCAAATGTTTTTTTCACGTTTTTGTATATTTCAACGCATATTTCATTAGATTTTCTTTTCCTAGATAGTGCAGGAGCAGACATTGAGCGAGGTAAAAAACTGGAAAATCATCTGATGGCAAGTTGTGTCAGGAATATTCACACTAAAAATTATGAAAATCTGATAATTTTTGTTCACGTCAGAATCGAAAATGTCCGGGATGTTTTTTTGAGACACAGAGTATTTTGTATAACAATGGATAAAACTTAATATGCTGGTTGAGTATAACAGAAAATTTTAAGTCTGCGTTCAAGTTTACGTGAGACTTTCAGTTGTTTTCGTATGACGGCTTGTGAGTGATTGGTAGCGACAGAGCACTTGTGTCGCTATAGACGACAATAAAATCTGTGCTACACTTGACGCATTTCACGTCGCCGTGCAGTGCTACTCGACTGGCGTACTCATATGGTGACGATTGCTCTCCGTGGCATATCGCGGTCCTGAAACACAGCAAGTGTGTCATAGACTTAATGTGTACAATTTCCAACCGTCTATCGTCATCATCGTCGTTGTCGTCGTCGCTCGCTAGGCTATTGTTCCGCCCACCAGAAGTGTTCTGTCAAACAAAAACGCACCAATTTTAAATTTGCGCAAATTGATACCGGGAGGGACATATTAGAAATATGCGCTTGTGAATCGTTTGCGACATATTATGACGCTGTCCAAACATACTTTGATTGTTTGATTGGTCTAATAGAAAATTGAGGTGGATAAGTATTAACAGTCTGTAAATTTATTGTTGATAACATCGGTTATGAAATGATTTGATAAATTATAATGTCCGAATGTCGTCTTGCGGGTTTTGTTCGTCCGTCCGTCCGTCCGTCCGTCCGTCCGTACGTCTGTCTGTCCGTGTGTGTCCGTGTGTGATTGGTGTGACGCTCCACCGGGGCAGGAGTAACCGATGTGACAATTTTTGACTCATTAGGTCAAAGTTGTTCTGGGTACCGGTATGGTTAGAGTTGCACAGCTCTGCGTGGACGGCCGCACAGTATGTCGTTATTGGGTGGACATTTTTTCTGGTTTACTTACTAAACTGAGTTGCGTTCGTTCGTTGGCGCAGGTCATCTGGAATCAAGCCGTGCGGTTGGCGATATGCCGTATGGGACTCTATCACAAGGTGGTGACGCGCGACAAACGGTCGACGAACTACGACGTCATTCTGACTTGACAATGCTGAATCGTGCAGCCAGCATGTCATCAACTGCAGCGTCGTCTCTCTTCGTCGTGTTACTGTTCTATACGGTGCTGCTGCTGCTGCTGATGATAATGATGTGCCGTAGAGTTGCTTAGCATCGTGTTAACTAATAACTAACAATATGTCGCTCCAGTGCCGACATGTTATGCGGCTGTCCTCATAGAGCTACGCCATCCCAACTCTGACCCTGACCTTTGGTTTTAACCTTCACACATTTTTTGAGTTAGAAGCCAGTATGGCACAAACAGACGGACGGCCGGAGAGACGGACGGACGGGCAATACCCACAATGCGGCCTATTAGGACAGTCGCATAATAATAGCTATTATAGCTATAAGCAGCTGGGTGGCCAAGTGATGTCGAACATTTTCTATAAATTTACGTTTGTTGAACCAGAAGTATTGCTAGCTACTACAACACTGTCTTGGAGTTTGTTCTGATGATTAACAACACGGTGAAAAATGAGATTTACATTTTGCATACGAGACTATGAAACTATGATGGAAGATTGGTCAAAAACGGTCTTAGATACGAAATCAGGCATGCATGTTTAAAGGTGCGTACTCACTGCACGCGTTAAGCGTCGCGCAGTGAGAACGCACTCCAAATTATCGGTTATTGCGACGCGACTGTGGCAACTCACAAACGTTTACACAACATTCCAGAAACTATTTGGCTGCATGTACTCTAGAGTGCGCTTGGCTAACCCCAAACTCCACCACTTTAATTTTGTCGTGGATTTGTCGGGCAACATGCTGTAGAGTGTTTTGACATGTTGTACCTTTCGATATTTTAGTTGTAGTAGGCTTACAGGCAGATTTACAACACAACGCTCGACAGATCACAAATCGCACGGTTTGTAATTTCACCTGGTTACATAAAAATAAAATTACAATCAGTTGCAGATTTGTGCTTAGCTTGTTGTACATCGCGTGGTCCAACCATTGGGTCCAATCAGTCCAGAATGAGAAATCAAAGTATTTGGAAGTTCAGACTGTACGCTAGTGTAGACGCTAATGTCAGGGTGCACGTTAACAGCTGCATTGGTTTCTAGTTTTTGCCGCCGGCGGCGGCGCAGAGTCCCGGCACGCCACCAAGCGGTGCAGTTCCGTAATAACGTACACACACCGGGAAAACTTTTAACTGCGAAACATAAAGTTGACGTGCATGCAGTGCCGGTCGGTCGCTGGGTGCTAGATGACACGGTAGCACGACACACCGCACCATCTAGCGGGGAGGTGCAGTCCTAGAAAATAAGTAGGGAGACGCATAGACTCAGTGCGAACGTCAAAATATTCTCCATTTTTTGCATCTTTTGCGCTTTATTTTATACCTGTAGTGCTGTGCTGCAGTAATAAGTACGAAAATGCAACAAAATTATTACAATATCCTACTTTTAAACTAGTGTAAGTTTGTAATTTTCTTCAGCTACAGAAACTGTTGTAAAATAAAAATTACAATTTTGGGCCTACAGTCAGAGAGACACAGAGAGAATTTATAGGCCTGCACCAAAACGATTCAAATACAATTATTATACTATCACAAGCGGCCATCTTATACAGATTTGTTTTAGTAAAATAGTGAGAAAAGTGTTCCTTCACTGGAAAAAAGTGGGGACGGCGTTCTGGCCCATGGCTGTGAATGAACGTGGGTGGGCCAGTGAGTGAGGGAGTGAGTTTGTTCAGTGGATGATGACTATTGCTGCTGTCATGTGCTGTTGTCGCTGTCGACGCAACTTTTTGAGTCCTATCAACAGAAAGAACGCCAAAGATTCTGAGCCGTCAACGTCGTCAGCGAACATTCACCGCGACGATGTGACAACGTCGACGTAAGGTGACAGCATGTAGTGACGGAAATTGTTGCTTACTTACTTAATAAGACTTGATCATATATCATTCTAGGGCATGCGCATCGTTTAGTATGGAACACGCAAGGTTTGCTAAAATTACTCGTATCAGAGAACGACAACCATCGTGCCGGAGTATAATCAGGTCATGGAGTAAGTAGGTCAAGCACCGACCTAGACGATGACGTCATCATCAGTGGTGCGTAAAAGCCTGTGGCGTAAGTCATGGTGTTGGTGGGTGTGGCTAATACTGGTCAGTCTGTGGCGGTGCGGGGTGCATGCTGCTCACTCACTGAGCGTTCTCGACTCCCGTCTGTCGTCCTACTACCAGAAGAACTCGGTCCGCGACCACCCGCCGTACGACGTCTTCGAGCCCGGGTTCGCCGCCGACCCGACCGGCTACGAGCTGCGCAACGCCTTTCAATCACATCACCCTGCGGCCGCCGCCGCAGCTGAACACATCTTTAAGACCGGTCCAGGCAAGAACCACGAACACGACGACGGCTACAACACCAGAACAGCTCCTCTATATCCGAACCACCAGCATTATGACGGCGGAGGTTACGCGACCCAGAACGCGTTTTACGCGCCACACCATTACCCCGAGCAGCACAACTATCCCCCGGCGCATGACGGATATCATACTAAAACAGCGGGATATAACACCAAGACGATCGGCGGTTACAATACAAAGACCGTTGGGTTTCCCGTCTACCAGGACTATCAGCACCCGTATCACGCCGATCCTGGACGCTACGCGACCCGCAACGCGTTCAGTCACCATCATCACTCTTACCGATCGGCTGAGAAGAACGCGGACGAAGCGACGACGATCGGTCCAAGCAAACAACATCTGCCCGACGCCGAGTACCGCACCAGAACCGCCGCCGAGTGGATTCCGCTTTACCAGGAGGTTTATCTACCACCAGATCCTGGTGGTTACGCCACCCAGAATGCTTATGCGACGCAGAACGTGTACCGGCCGCCGTATCGATCTAGCGTCAAGGTCAGCGGCTATGAGAGGAAAACGCCAAATGGCGACGGACACTTTGAAGACTACAAGGCGGAGGACGAAGGCGAAGTTTCTTACAGGCAGGTTTACTACTCAAATGATGACGATGATGATGCGAAAGAAAAGAAATATCATAACTACAACAGTGACGATGATGATGAAGACGGTGATGGCGTACTGATCAACGATCGTTCAGCTCCGCGTGCTAAGCCGACTGCTAGAACAAACAGTTTCGTACGTACACCGACCCAAGTCAACGACATCTCCACGTACGTGAACTTTATTTTGTTTTATCTTATTGAATAAATTAAAAGTATTTCCTGATTGATTGATTGATTTATGCGGACCCCACACGACGATGAACGTCTGTCTGTCCGTTCGTCATTCTTTTGCATCTCACATTTTGAGACAGTAAAATAAACGCAAAATAAGCCTGCTACGTTATAAAACTTCGGTAATATTTGATCCAATTTTGCAGCGAGCTTCGCAGTACGACAAATTAAAGTTTCACGATACTGATACTATGCGGCATGTTCCAATTAGATGCTTCAGCAGTTTTAATCTGTAATTCAGAGATTTGAGACATTGCGTCAATATGTCAATATAACATACAGCATATAGTCTCGTCCTTGGGTTGTCTGTGTGTACTATGACTCCCACCATAATAGGTGGTCTACAGGCCTAATCACGGTGCACTGTTGTGTAAACGTGCAGAGACGGAGGTTGGCGAAGCGCCGTCGGTCCTCGTCCCAACATACACGTAGACGTAAATCTACCGACCTCATTATCGTCATCGTCATCATCGTCATCATCAGCAGCAGCCGGATACTCGAGCTTTGACATTACGATCGACAGGTTTGGACAGGAGGAGGACGTGACTGGACTGAGCTTCGCCGAGCCGATCGGTTACCATCCTTCACGCAGTCTCAGCAAGCAGTCGGAGTCTGCGCCGAGACTTGACAACTCGTTCGACAAGCGACAAGTCGCTGAACACGGACAGAGATCATACAAGCTCGGTGAGTCCACGGTTGAGTTCTTAGTTACGAGAAAGCATCACTTCCCTGCTCCTCAAATTCCGCCTCTCGCCTTTCCCTCTTTTCCTCCGTCATTACTATAGACCCTACTGCAGAGTCTGAGAGTCGTCTACATTAAGTTGATTGACTGCTAAAACATTTCATCATTCACCGTTCTTTCTCTGTATCTGCTTCCTCCCCATTTTAGCCCTTTTCCCCCTTTCCTCAAAAATCTATGGGGCATGAACTTCTTTCTGAAAGAGCGCTGTAAGCTTATATTCGCTAATCCTGGCCGCTAAAACGCATTTCAGTATAATACGCCGTCGAATGGACGCATACGCCTCTGGTAATGTTGTTACGCTTCGTTAATGCAGCTGGTCTCAATCAACAAAATTGCTGTACGCCGGGTCAGGTGATTTGGATGCTGACAAGTAAACCATCTCGGTATATAAGCAAACACTGAGGTCAACTCAGCCTCCCATCCCTCCGGGGTAGGTAAATCGAGTACGGCCTTCTTGACAGGGAAGGCAGTGCGCATTTACCTGCGTCGGACACATACTTAGGCCTAGCACTCTGTACTGTGATATCGATGGGTTAATTCCGATGAAAAGCTAGGGACCTACAGTAATACATAACTCTAACCGGTCTTGTTGGCGTTGTAGACCCGTGTGTGGCGCTGCCTGACGGCGACTATCCACTGGACGAGCGATTCCACGGTTTACTGCCGGGCGTCAACTCACGATGTAACTTCATCAAATGCGCCCATCACACGACATTCGTCAACGCGTGCAGCGAGGGCACGCGTAACCCGGACTACCAGTTGAGCGTCAGCCTGCCAGCCGACCAGCAGATGACCGGTGCGCATTACTGCAGTGTCAGGGACGTCGACAACCAGTGCCACCAGCAGTACTACCACTTCGGTGACGACCAAAAACTACACGCTGACGTTAAACATTACTACTCGGCCTGAGTCCGCTCACAACGACAACGTGCATACAGACGGACTATACTGGTATTGCACTGATCCGGTTCGCGATAGTTGATACAAACGATCTCTAGCGACGTTGTTAGCCGTGACCGGTGCAATGGCTATTACGACCACCATAATGACACAGCACAGTGGCAGTGTTTGCTATAGCCATAAGACTGTCTGCACTAAATAAGCCTATGTTTCTTCCTGCGGTTTTGGATAATATTAGTAAATGAAACCGGTTAGTTTTGACTGCAAAGCAATGAGACATTCGTCAGCCTTGGGGATGAAGTGTGCTAATCCCGCGGGCGCCGAGATTTACGTCTAGACTCACTCCTTGCTCGACTTAGTCGAAATGTGCCCCGCTTCTGATTGTTAGCACAGCGCAGAATTACCACAGCTGGAAACTCGTTATGCGCGAGAGTTAGCATAGCGCGTATTAGCTATGGTAATTCTGTCTTGGTGTCTGTCTTGTGTTTTGTGTCTGTCACGTCCCGGTACCGTTCCAAGCCCAGGTGAGATAGAGACTTCGGGTTTTCACCATGATAGCCCCGAGTCTCTAGTACTTTGTGACAAAATTTATACTTTGTGACAAAATTTCGTGCTACTGGGCAAAGGGAGATTCCAAGAATGAGGGGGAAAAGAGGGGCACCCCCTTAATCCTTCGACAGGAAGCCCAATTTTATAACGCCGACGGGAAACCAGGGTCAATTTGACCTCAAGAATCCTATCGTGGGTTCTGTCAGTTGTAAGTGAAGTTGTAAATGTCAACCAGTTACTCTCACTCAGAAAAAATGGTAGTATTATTTTTGTTATCTAATATCGACCGCATTGCCATGATAACGGATTTTGGAGAACTTAACAGAAAATATGCTATATCAAGGCTTTTATACGAAATATCTCAAAAATAGTTGCATGAATTGGGAAGTTTTCAGAGTCAAACAATAAAATGGTGTTATTTAAATTTCATTGCGACCAACCTTCGTTAGTATGGTAACAAAATTTAGACAACATACGGAAAATTTAATTTGGCAACGGATGCTACGCATAACTATAGCCACTGGTCTTGCTTTATGGTAACTAAATTTTGGTAAAAGTTTCATGTCAATATATCTGCCGGAAGCACTGGCGACGACCTTTTTAGGAATGTTAACATCGACGACCTCGAATGACCCTGAACCCCCCAAAATAGGGAGTTTAGTGATTTTTTTAGATTTCAGGCTGCGACACACATTTCAAAAGTGAATTGCGTCGAAATGGCTGGCGAAAGAGCAAGACAACCTGCGTACGAAATGTTCAGCATTGAATTTAGATTTTAGCAATACAAGTTCGGACCCCTTAGGTTCAAGGAAGCCTGCGCACGTGGGTGTCAAAGAGTGGTACCCCTCTAAAAAGTGGTTATTTATCTGCTGTTGGCTTGTCTAGTGTGAAAATCGTTGCAGATAGGCACAGACAAGCTGCTTAACATAACAAGCACTAGCAACTAGCTTCTTAGTATTGTCAAGATTGATGACCTTGAACCCTAAAAATAGGGCTTTTAGTGATTTTTTTGGCGATTTTGGCTGCAAGAGTGAATTGCGACGAAATGGATGGAGATAGACCAAAATTACCTGCGAACAGGAACTGCTATAGGCTTTCGCGCATCTCCTGAGCATTAGCTCAGATTTCTTGTTTTAACATTACTAACACCTTCGTTTAGCAATTTAGCAGGCAGAGGCTGTAATTTGATGAGTTGTACATCTGTGTAGCTTACTAGATCATTATTTGTTCACTTTGTGATGACTCTTCGCCACAATTATACCGGTTTGCTGTCCTGTTCGTACATATATCCCACTGAGCCTTTGCAGCAAGTCCTGACTCACTGTCAGGACAACCCCTTTATCATCCTCCTCTGCGCCTTTCCTAATCTTCCCCTTTCACGTTTCTTTGGATTCCATCAATAACTAGAGTCCGTTCCGTGCAGCGCTGTAATTTCTTTCAATGAGGTGATTTTGATACATTCCAGGTTCGAAAAAACGCACTTAGATGCAATTTAGAATGAACGTCGATATAATTAGCTCCTAATTATATACAAAATGCCTCTTCAAATGGATGAAAAATCTATCCCTAACATTGTTCCAGGACTAATAAGGGTGTAGAGTGTAGACGCCTCTACGCATCCAAAAATCACTCATTACGCACTCAGTTTACTTGCCTCTACATCACATTAATTTCTACCAACAGTAGTGTATCCTTTATGAGACCAAAATAATGACACAAAAACACATTAGTGTCCCAGTAAATCAACAAAAAACTCCCTACGTGACAGGCTATATTCTGAGTTATTTGCTATAAAAAAATAAAATGCTGCGAGTCAGACTCTTTTTTCAATGTTGTACGACATAGTCAGTAATGCTTTGTTCTTACACAATACACCATCAGCTTCCATATGCGTACAGTCTACAGTAAAATAAAAAGTAAATCAATTATCAAATAAACATAAACCAACCAATGAATGTAATGTAACACATATAATACTGTACATAGCAATATCCAATAATGTTTCTTTCTTTGCAACAGAACTTGACGTCAACAAAGCAAAACAAAACGAAACAAAATTATCACAGAATATATCAGAAAATTCACTGGTGTGCAGTACGCAACATAGCACACTCCATGGCATACCACAACCGCAGACAGTGCAGAAAAAGCCAACCAGAACTAACAATGTAGATAAAGACCAGCAGTCTAGTGTGTAGCCCTGAAGAAGAATTGGTGGGACGCCTGAACTCAGTGGCATGGTAAGGCAAAATCTTGCTTAAATTTCTGCATAACTTTCATGTTGTTATAAAACCGTAGTATATACAAAAAAATAAAATTACCACAATACAATGAAAATCACTGTAAATCCATATTTTTCTCAGCGACAGAAACAACTAAAAAATAAAAATTGCAAACAATTATAGACAAAGAACAAATCATGAGCCTTCTTTTCACACAAATTTTAGAGTAAAACAGTGAGGGATGCAGTCGTTAGAGTTTGTCGACCAATCGGAAACCAGCAATGCAGGTCATGATCCAAGAAGGTGGCACCCTGCACAGTTTACCTCCATTGCGCACAGTGACATCAAGCACATCTGCCGACACAATGTAGTGCGAACAGTTGGCCAGTGATGACGTCACGAGGGCGTGGTATGGAACGCTGACAGCTGATTGGTTGATCATGTCGGTGGTTGGCTCACGGTGCAGAACAACGCCACCGCCGAGCGTGACAAGACGAGCGAGCTCTTCTCTCGGTGGAGTTGGCAGCTGGTACTCACCACACAGGTAGAAACTGCAACCATCGAATAATCCCGGCAGCTAACGCACAAACACACCAACGATATATACTCTATGCACCCCTGTCGATAGTTATATACTCTACGTTTTTACGTAAGATGGATGACATCTTGTCTTGCGGAGGAGCTGGCAGCTGGCACTCAATGACAGATGAACACATCAATATATACTCTATACAGTATGCACTGCTTATTATACAGTTCACTGTATTGTATAAAAAGGCCAGACAACATCATAATCTATCATTTAATTTCTAGTAATTACGTGGTATGATGAACTAATGAAATATGTTAAATAGGGCATTTTTTAACAGACAACGTCCAATGCACTAACCTTGAAATCCATCACATGTTAATGAGGCTGTTGTGAATTGGTATTCTGAACTAAAACTTTCTGTAGTTGAAACAATTAAGCACATAAGTGTTTAGACATCCGATACCTGGTGGAGTCTGTTGAGACGAGCCTTCGATGGAGCAAATGTTCTTGGACTTGGAATGCTTCCAGTCACCTCAAAGTCATCTTCAGCAATCTTCGTCTTCATCCGAACACAATCTCTCAACCCTCAATCACAATACGACAAAACAGTTCACACATCCATTCGTTCATTCGTTTATTCACAGACCACCACCATCACCACTCAACTGTGAACCACAACACATGTGATGCAGACAAACTCAGCATCCTACCCTCTGCAGGATGGAAAATAAGTCACAGTTTACAAGCTAAACGGTGAAAGCGTAGTGTGGCTGAAGGGGCAAATGGATGATAGAGTATCAGACTTGTTACCTTCAAGCTGAAGTTTGAATCTCACTGGGGGTCGGTCATTTGGAGGCAACCTGGAACAATTTGCTAACGATAACCTAGTGTGCGCTCAGTTCAACTTAGTCTTCTATCCTCAATGAGATGGGAAATAAAGGGAGTGGGGTGAAAGCCTAATGTAGCTGATAGTGACAGCTCTATATTAAAGCACCATCCACACTTCAACAACAGCTCGCTTTCACTCAGTTAGACTACTACTGCTTAACGAGATCTATTTATCACTTCACGTATAACCCATTACAACAAAAAAACTCCCCAAATCTACCTGCACAATGACATCTGCAGTAAGACGCATTAAAATTATTAAACATCATATTAAACCTGACTAGAGAAAATACTACTTTTAATTTATGTTCAATTGGCCAATATCTCTGGAGATGATTTTGGTCAAGTAGATCAGTAGAAAAAACACTAAAACTACACCGTGTTTAAAAAAACAGTCAAAATTGTTTTTCTCATAACTTTGTTAAATTTTCACCAACTTTGATAATTTTTGGCTCAAAGATGACTAAGACGATAGAATTATGTAAGGTGGACTTATTTTCCACCTCACCTAATTTATGTCAATGCACTAGCATGTGAAACACAGATGCACCAAATTGTAACATTTCATGGTAATTATTTGTAACCGGACTACTGCTACTACAACTACACCTACAACTATCACTACACCTACAACAAGGAAAAGAGGAGAGAGAAGGAAGAGCCGCTTCACTGCAGAGGGAGGGAGAAGTAACAGCCAGCATTGCTGCTTGCGCTGTTGGTGTAATGACGTCATTGCCATTATGAGTCATCATGTACACACACAGAAGGACAGGATGACCAAACTCTTAATCTCCTTCAATGTTCACTACGTTCACACATTCCCTTTGACAGAGATAATAAGCAGGTTAGGATACAAATGCTGGAGCTCGACCTTCTACAACATGCTGCCCTTCAGTGAGCAAAGCTCTAATGGACAAATTCAAGGTAATGATAGACAATGCAAAACAGTCATCACAGCATTAGACTAATGGTCATCAAGAAGCAATGACAACAACAAACAAAACACAGACGATGATGACGTCAATAAAAACAGTTACTAATACATACATTTCAGGTCAACCAACCAGACTCCAGTGAGGATGGCTTGAAGAAATTTGATGGTACGAGGACATGAGCCTTCACCATTGACTGACGTCACCACGTGTGTAACTGCACGCATACGCATACATATACAGATGGAAAATGATGTAAACGATGGAAAAACAAGGTTTTTTGAAAAACGTTTTTTCTATGTTTTTCAGTGTTTGAAAAGTTATTTAGGTTTTAGTCTACAAAGGATGGAACACAAATTTTAACACCCAGGAAAAACATGATACACAGTATACACAATTACTCATGTCACACTGATTTTCAGTGAGCAAATGATGGGACAACAGAACTTAAAAAGCATGATTAAAAAAACCGTATGAAATAAAATACGACCTGTATTAAATTGCACGACAAATAAAAAACCTAAAAATTCGACTTTCGAGGTTTTTTTAGGCTTTCCGAAAAACCTGCAAAGCTAGATTCTTTAAACCAACATTCCATCACTGCTGCTACTCACTACTTTTTCTCTATAGATAGTAACAAATAAATTTTTAATACTGAGTTTTGCAAAAAAAATAACGAATGACTAGACCTAATTTCATTAAAACTTAACAGTGGCAACTGTACAAAAATGCATGTCTTCGTTTAGTAACTTTATCAGTTATTCAGCTGTTAGCTCTCACAAATGCACCGAGACACAAATAGTAAGTAAGTGTTTTCATCCAGTCGATACACTGTAATGTTGACATTCTGACAATCAAAATGGTTTCAGATGCTTGCCATCACGAATAAGATGAATGTTTCAGTGTTGTGACTTTAAGTCAAAATTTAGCAATTAAAATGTTATTAATTAGTTAACATGCTAAACGATTAACAACATGACTAAATGGTAACTGCCACAGCCAAACTAGTTACTACGCTGTACCTTGAGAGGTGAAGTCATCAACTAGTGGCCAGCTGAGTGAGTTGATCCACCGCATCACGTGGTCCTTGTCATCTCGGCCGAGTCCTGTGGTCGTCAGTAGAATGCTGCAGCTAGGTTGAGACTTAACATCTTCTGACAATGACTGTCAACACGACAATGAAAAATTCTCGACACAACTAATGCAACTTAATAGATCAGTAACGTGAGACAATGTTTATGGTGCTGTCATTGTTCATCCAGCTTACTTGATAAATACAGCAGAGTATGGGGGAAAGCCTCTAACCTTTAAACAATGCCAATCGGCTCACGCCACAGATTCACCTAAACTGGCAGCCATCACCATTTATTATTACTCAGCACAAGACGATATTCATTTTACCATCTCATCTAACAAGTCACAAAGCCTTTGCACCTCTGTCCTCTACAGACAATACTGTAGTCCCATAAGAAATTTTGCTGCAATTGGCCAGCGATAAAACACTTCTTAAGAATAAAACAACGATGTTACCAAGAACACATTGACATCTAAATGACAAGATACGATGTAAGGGACACAGGTCCCATGCCACTTTCAGTAGAGTCATAAGTAATGATAAACCGACGTTAACTTTGAACAAGTCAAATGGCTGCTAAATGCATTTCTTTTTGGACGTCAAAATAGTGGCGCATTGAGACTAATTGCTGAATTGGCACCTTTCAAGTTTCTTCACTCACACACTTTACTTAGTTACTTCTACCAGACCCATAAAACATCAAAATGGCACTGTTAATGGCCCTGACTGCAAAATTACTGATAATATATGGTTAAGACCTGATTCAGAGAGTTAACAACGACAGCAGTTTGTAGAGCTTCCTTCATAATGGGATGCCAAGCCAAATCCACAGCTGTCTTACCATGACGATCACTGCAAACAGTCAACAACAGGCAGCATTGTCAAGGAATTGAAATGTTGAAGATGCGTATTGCTCTTCAAAGAAACCCAGCTTAAAGCTACAGAGCGTCATTTGCCATACGAGATCACACAGTGTAACGTGCCATCCAACATAGGCAAACACGCCCAGCCATATATTAGAAAAGCAGGCCTACCTTTAAGACAAGAGTCTCAGTTGACGATGTACCTGTCTGCATATAGTCAGCCATTCAAGCCCTAACTAGGTGAGCGATACAGCAACTTCATTGAATGACACCAGTGCATTAACCACTACATCAAGCTGCGACCCAGTAAGTAGCAGCAGATGACCATTCTGTAAGGGAGGCCTATAGTAAACATTATTACACATTAACATTACTAGTAATTACTGACCGCAGTGTGAGTGAAGCACCTCGTGCTACCAGCAGCCTCACACAGTCAACCCGCCCATTGTTCACTGCATCATGTAGTGCAGTCTCGTTCTCGTGGCCAGGAATGTCAATCATTGCTCCGTTGTCTAGCAACAACGTCGCCACATCCACCCAGCCGCGGTTACATGACTCATGCTGCAACCAACCGAATCATCAACTCAGCAATCAGTCAACTGTAACATAAAAATGTGTAGAACACCCGTTGTCTAGCAACAGTGCTGCTGTGGCAACCAGGCCAAGGTAACTTGTAAGCACACGATTACTATGTATGACGACCAGCACAAACCGCCAACTATAACGACACATGCGGTAGCAGTATCAGCCAAACCTACGCAGAGGATCAATGTAACGGAAATCTCCTTCGATCCTAATAACTACAAATAAAAATAAAACTAGAAAAATATGCCAGCCCAGTGCTGATATATTATGCGGCCATCCACCCAAAGCTGTGTTACCCTAACCCTGATCTTTGACCTTTTGAGCTCAAAACTGCCACAGTGAATAGCATTCACACTGATTTTGTTTTTCTATGTGTTCAGGAGGCCATATAGGATGAACAGACAAACACGTGTCTGTTCTAATAGGTCACATAATGGGGCTTGATCACCCACCTGTTCAGCCAAACCTGTAAACCAAGCCAACTGACTTGGTGGTTGCCAGGTGCTGTTTTACATTCATCGAATAAACCGAATGAACTCTCTGAATGGTTTTGCTATGACGACAGCACGATAACATGTTGTTGTAGCTATCTATATATTTAAAAGAGGGATGTAGCGGTCAACGGCTTCTTAGCGGTCAACGGCTTCTTCTTCGAAGAAGGCGGATGAACTGCGCCTCGTTGGTGCGATGGTCGAACACCAGCGGGAAGCCTCTGTCAGTCCCTAAAGGAGGGTCGGTCAGATGAGTGTCGATGCG
>Ga0209367_1001921_pt1 | contig 26681 bp, 14 predicted proteins | sample WorMetLIZISLAND2_FD_187412 | JGI IMG/M metagenome (GOLD analysis project Ga0209367, IMG submission 187412) | Marine gutless worms symbiont microbial communities from Max Planck institute for Marine Microbiology, Germany - Olavius geniculatus... ... | reverse complement strand
AAAGAACGTGACGATGGCCCGACGGCCACCGCCGTCACGACGTCACTAGCTACATCTTAACGGTTCAACACTCTAGCTATCGACTCTCCTCAGCTGACAGACCGCAACTGACTGACTCGACAGACTGACTGTCCGTCGAAGACTCTACTGACGACTCACTACTAGCACGGCATCGACGCTGGGCGCGCCGCTGCAGTGCTCGCCTACAAAGCTGATTGGCTGGCTGCAAGCCACCGTATACAATGTCTCTATTTGCAGCGATGTGGTCGCAGTTTTCAATGCAAGGTTTCGACCTATTAGTCGCCATGTTCAAGCCCTCCCTAGCGACAGCTGGGCTTCTCGTAGTTGATTGGTGTAAGCAGAACGATGCACTGTACACTGTATCTATCGATGCTATCTGTCTGCGGTCTGTCCACTGGGCTGCTGCTGCCGGTGCTGGTGATGACGTCACGGCAGGTGCGTGTTAGGTGCTAATGAGCGTGCAGGAAGCAGTGCTCAGCATCTGGTGCTTTTGCTTCAGTTCACAAATGTCGTCTGCTAGTCTCTCAGTGATTACGTCAGTCAAGCAGTCACTGGCGACCTTTACAATCTGCAAGCAAGCAGTTCAGTCATGCTGTGATGCAGAGTTGCAGACTTTATCAGTTTATTGGCTTTATTGACTGTGTCGTGCGCCTACCTGTCCATGGCGTTATCAGCCGCTTTTCAGCTTGAGTTTCGCCTGGCGTCGTCACTCGATTGGTGGCTGTAAAACTAGCAATATATGTTAAATGGTATAACTGTTTATAAGAAATCCACCTTAGATCTACGGAGCGTCACCTGCCGTATGGGATCACGCAGTCTTACTTGCCACCTGACATAAGCAGACAGGTCGGTACTCGATTTACCTTCCCCGAGGGATGGAAGGTTGAGTTGAGTTTGTGTCTGCACTGTGGCACCATTCGTTAGTTTAAAGCTCCGTGACATTAGCCCTGACAGTTGAGCAGAAAATTGGCAATAATTGGAACGATTGCACCTAGTTTGGTTTTTCCTGATACGTTATTTGCTTTGGAGTTAGGAGACTTTACTGCAAAACTCGTAATGTGGCCTATTGGGATTTCGGACGCCACACAGTGAATCATTTATTCAGCCTGTAGTGCTTGGTGGCCATGAAATTACTTACTTATTGTGTCTGGTGCATGCAGTTTTCCAGCAATTCCGACAGATGCTAGTTTTTCTTGTGATGAGCAGGTTTCATCAGTCAATAATTGGTGCTAAATTAGGTGCTGTGCTGTAGGGCGTATGCCTAGAGGAGTGTCCGGCAATACCTCCCTCATGACAATACCCTATAACACAAATCCCGTTCAAGTGTACATCAGGGTCCTAATTTACAAAACATTGTAAAACAGTCGTAAAAATGTTGTAAAATCTTCCCAACTTTGTCTTTGTCGTATTTTTGTCATAAATCATCAAGTTACGATGTCGTAAGATTGTCGTAAAAATGTCGTCCGAATTTTTGAAGCTGATTTTACAACTTGTAACTTTCTCGCAATTTTGTCGTAACTCCGTACTCACTAAAATTAGCCAGTTAATCAACCGCCGTTACGTTGACCTCAATCAGGTACCCATTTTGCTGTTTCGTTATCTTTTTTGCAGTGAGGTAAGGGGGTTTTGTCACAGGGGTGGGGTTTGTTTGTAGACCCCAGCTTGAGTGAGTGCCGTGATTGTTGAGAGAGGCACTTAGACCCAGCAGGCTGGTAACTCCCAGACAGTCACAGACAAACAGTCGTCCTTCGTTTTTATAGCAGCTTTTATAGCCTGCTCATTGCAATGTAATGTGCTCTGTCTGTCTGTCTGGCTGTCTGCTGGAACATTAATGCTCTATTACTGTCCATTGCTGCAGTTGCTGATACTGAGTTCTGTGTTTAGTGCCAGTGGCGGCATCTGTCAACAGTATTGCTGTCGCTGAGCATATATAAACAACACACTACACACTTATCACGCTTTTTTTCTGCTGCTATTGACACTGCAGTGATCTCACTAAACTCTTTTTAACGATCCTGATTATTGTGCATTTTATATTTTTCAACAGTTTTTGTTTTTTGCTGTTGATTTTTGTTGTAAGTACATACCAGGAAAAGTGATTGCCTGCAGTGACTCCTAGAATGAAGCTGTGTTCATATAGACACGAGTACAAGTAGGAGTCGGGATTTCGGTTTACGAGTGCATGCTTAGCGAATAAAACAACAATATTTCACTACGTCATTAATACTTCTACTACTCAAGTAACCCTGGCAGTGGACAATTCAACGTATATTTGTACAGTGATTGAACAGTGACGCAACTATTGACATCAGTATGCGTTATAGTTTATGTACAAATTGAATTAATGCTATTTACGTGTACATGTAGTTTACTTCTCAGGTAACTCATACTCGTATCAGTGTGAATGGCTGCCATTGAAATACTTGCAGACTCGTGTTTAGTGGAACTCACATACTCGTACTTGTGTCTATGTAAACGCAGCTTGATTATTTGTACTATGTTGCATAGGACATAAAACTCACTTACGCACTGACTTGTCATCTTTCAGTTTGTGATAGTGGGTATCGTGTGCTTTGTGATGCTGTAGAATCGAGGAGATGGTTTGGACATGAACGTGTATCCAGTCTGGTGCCTAGGCATCACTGGTCGGGATGTTGTCGTGTCCATACTTGATGATGGAATAGAGAAGGACCATCCAGACATTAAGAAAAACTATGTACGTATCACACGATAACATAGTTTATTCATCTGCTCTCAGGGTTAAAAAACTTGTTTTAAAACTAAGCCTAGTGGGTTTTTTTGGTCGTTTTATTGGGTTATGGTTCTTTTCCAGTGCTGGGTAGTAACGCGTTACAAAGTAACTCGTTACTGTAACGCGTTACTTTTAGGAGTAACTAGTCCTGTAACGTGTTACTATTGGCCCGGCGTAACGTTGTCAGTAACTAGTTACTTTTCAAAGTAACTAGTAACGTAAGCAACGCGTTACTTATTTTAATTTTTCAACTATTCAGCAAATAGAAATGGCCCATCTCTAGAAGTTTTCGGCCGCTGCCTCGGCATTCAGTGGTGTGTCCGTGTCACAAAGTACAGTCAACAAGCTGGTCACAAATTTTGTAGTTGGAGATATGCAAGCATTTTCTGTTGTCAAATCACCTGACTTCATAAAATTAGTCACAAGTGGTTTTCCTGGCAAAAAGTGAGTACAAACCGTGTAGCCACTTTTAACAGTGCATTATTAGAATGCTTATGAAACAGTATAACTAGCAAAGTAAATAGTTACTTTTTTATAGTAACTAGTAAAGTAACTAGTTACAATTTTATAGAAGTAACTAATTGAGTAACTAGTTATATTTTGGGGACAGTAACTAGTAACGGTAACTAGTTACTTTTGGAAGTAACTAACCCAGCACTGTTCTTTTCTGAGTTAAAAAGAAATGCAACCTAAACCATAGATGAAAAGTTTGTTGTTCAATTCCTCCGAGTTTTTACTTGCTCCTCAGAACACAATCATAGAATATGCAAAAATGTGCACTTTTGTAGGTTTATTTGTTGCAAAAACTTTAGTGTAATAAAATATCTCGTTATTAGTGGAACAAGGAACTAAAATTGGATTAAATTTGGGTGGATTTTTAGCGGTTTTTAGGTGGGTGTACCAAATAAAACCCACAGGTTTTTTTTGGTATTCATCTGGGTGTCAAACCCTGGCTGCTCTTATCGTCGTTGCATTTTTTTCTACTCTCAGTATCTTGATTGTCGTCCAGTTCAAAAATTCCCTTTTTAGCATTCATTTGATAACAAAAGCTTTGGAGTTTTTTGAGTGCTGAAGTGTTTTTTTTCAACTTCCATGCTAGAGTTCTGTAGGTTTATAAGAATTTTAGGTGCCAACATGTGTTTGTGTTACACAGAAGTACTTGTTATTTTCATACTTTGTTTATCTGCTCTGCCAATTTCAGATAGAAATTTTCATCATACTAAATTTTTTTTGAAACAGGAAGGTCATTTTGTCCTCTGACTTCAGTGATGTTAAGAGACACGTCTCATCTTTTTCACTTCTCTATTGCTTGATGACTCCATGTGATATTATCAATATAATTGTTATCATTGGCAGGAGGGCAAGGGCAGTTGCCCCACCTTAATTTTAACCGGTTGGAAAATTTTTTCTTGTCCAAAAATTTTTGGAAAAAGTACAAAATTTGCATTTGAAAATCCCCCATTTTGAAGGAATTTAGGGCCAGAATTGAAATATTGAGCTCCCGTAATTTTCTCTGTTGGAAATTTGCAGCCCATATGTCATAAGATTGCAACTTTTGGTCTTCCGTACTTTCTTAACTCTGACACTGCTGCTGGTGCTGCTATTGCTCTTGCTGTTGATTATTATTATTATTTTGCTGATTTTTTTTTACCCCAGTAGCAAAGGTTTCTAGAGGGTTAAAAAAGTTGAAAAAGCTGGAGTGGCTATTGGTTTGGTAAATCCATGGAAAAAGAGTCGTTCATGCAAAAGCACTGAGTTAAAACACTGAATAGTCACAGATGTCTGCTGGAATAAAAACTGCTGCTTTTGTCACGCTTTCGTGATGCTTTAATCTGCTGATTATTATAATTATTAAATTGTTCTTACATTTTTATTCTGGTGGATGGTGTTTGTTAGGACCCGGAGGCAAGTTATGACGTGAATGATGATGACTCCGACCCTCAGCCTCGCTATGAATACACCAATGAGAACAGGTGCTTGTCCGACTTTTTGCCCATCTCTCACATTCCAGTTCTCTGCACTGCGTCTGTCTGTGTGTTCAAATTCATTTCAGTTCGGTAGGGTAATTTGTCTTCACTAGTTCTAATAGCAGACAGCTATCACGAACGTGCTGTTATCACCAAGCTTTACCGAATAGTTCAGTCTTCAGCTGATGACAGAAAGAAGATGATTTCGACACGTCGCTGACAGACATTGGCAACGAGTTCCAAGCTGTGGGTCCAGATACGGAGAAGCCTCGCTGTGTTTAGGGTTAGCACAGATGAAGCTATTGATTTCGCTGAAGCTCCAACTCACTAGTCTGCATGTTTCGGGCAGTGAATCAAGTCGCCGAAAAAGGTCACTTGATTTGAACATGTCCCAGAGCCATTTGTACTTTTTTTGATTGGAGTTGGTTCTCCGTTGAAGTAACTGTGCTAACATTGTGTTGCTAGGCATGGGACAAGATGTGCAGGCGAGGTGGCTGCCGAAGCAAACAATGGCATCTGTAGCGCTGGAGTTGCATATGAGGCTAAAATTGGAGGTAATGATGAGGCCAATATCCATCTGTTTTTGCTTAGTGCTGTGTGAAACTTGTCACAAGTTAGTATGTAAAAGTGTCGTTCTGCTTCTTCTGACTTATTAGTTATTACCATTTACATATTTTTGCTGTTTTTTGTGGTCTTGTACACAGTGATTGTTAGCAAGCTACGTGGTTTATATTTTTGATTGAATTCATATTTTCTCTGCAGTAGAAAGTCAGTTGTCAAAAGTGAAATAATGTCGAAACTGACTTGTGTGAAAGCAATGCTTCTGCTGTACTGTTTTTGCAGTAATTGACGAAATAATTTTTATTATTTAAACACAACAGAATGCTCTTAGATTCTGCAGTTGCGTACTTACTGGATGTATGAAAATGGCAAAAAGTTAGCAGCTGCATGTCGGATTACATCATAGTGGTTCGCAATGTAATGATGAAAACTTCTGAGAGAAGCGAAAGCAACAGTGCTGTACATAAGATGTATTACATTATGTTCTGGTGATCAGTCAATAGCGTATCAATGTAGGCTTTGGTTTAGATGTAAAATGTCATCTCTGGATAGGGATAGAGAGAAGATGCGAGAGGAAGTAAAAGAATCGTTTAGTTACCTCATTGAACCGGAAGGCCTATGACTACCAAACATGAAGTAATGTCATAAGCTGTCTGGCTTGTTGTTGATTAGTGGATAGAGAGAAGAATTAAGAGGCCTACAGGACAGATGGATAGACAGACAGGTGGTCAAGACTCAGGCATAGATGTGGTGTTTAGAACAGGGTTTGCACACATCCTGGAAATTTTGGAATTTTTTCCCTAAATTCAAGGCCTTGAAAGTCCTGGAATTTTTTCAGTATGTTTAGCCTCAGTGCTGCCTACTTCTCTCACAAACAGTGTCTGTTATGTCATCTGTAAATTAATAAACATATTTAGTGTTATTTAACAGTGTTTTAATGTGGTTTTAACTTGATTGCGCAGTTTTACAGTTAGCAACATGCCGCATAATGTACAATGATATGAACTAAGGTCAGTATTTCGTCCTTGAAAATTGGTGTCAGCAATTCTTGGAAGTCTTTGAAAATGCTTTGACTTTTATTTTATGACTACCGTGGGAATCCTGTGTTCAGAACTGGTATGCTGCTTGCAGGTGTGCGGATGCTTGACGGTGATGTAACGGATGCGGTAGAAGCAAAGTCTCTGAGCCTTAACCCACAGCACATTCACATCTACAGTGCTTCGTGGGGTCCCGATGATGACGGTCAGACGGTCGATGGACCGGGACCACTCGCACGCAAAGCCTTCCACGATGGCGTTACTAACGTATGATGATTACTTTGAGTTGTCTTGCCCATTCTTTGCTTTTTATGCACAACAGTAGCTACTGCTGTAGTGCATCTTAGCCATCACAATTCTGTCCATTCGTTCGTCCGTCTGTCTGTCCGTCCGTCACACGGGTGGATCAGTCAAAAACGGTGCAAGGTAGCATCACCAACTCTTCACCGTCGGCTGCCTGAAAGACTCTACTTTCAGGAACCGTAAAGCTTTTTCATAAATTTAGAAGGGGTCACCCCAAACGAGGGCATTAAATGAGAGGGGTGGGGTGGGGTAGGGAAAATTGCGATTTTCAGCCGATACGGCATTGGTTGAGTGACACAGGTCATGCCCTCTGGTGAGTACAAGTGAAACACTATAGATACTTAGCCACTGATCATCTGGCAACTGACTTAGACTTTGTTTTACAGGGCTTTCAAAAATGCAAGCTGTTGCGCATTCCCCTTTGCGTTAGCAAGGCTTTTCTTGTTACATCAACTTCTTGGCTAAATCAGTCTAATAAAGCTGGTCATGATGTCCATCTGTTCGTTCATATGTCTGTCTATCCATCTGTTTGTCAACAGAAATTTTTTTTAGTTCAAATCGCACTTGCTGTGTAGATCAAGGTTGGTGTAGTTTTTATAGTGTCTTTGAAAAATGTTACAGGAGGAGTCAATCGTCAGTCTTTTACATGCTGGTGTATGTTCTGTATGATTTCTGTATGCGGTGATGTAGCATGTTCTGCCAGAAGCCTGTTGCTTTCAGTAACTTGATTTCGAGTATTATTTGATATGTAGACCTGCAGATAACTTTTACATCTTTAATGGTGAGAGATTGCAATGTCTAGTAAGAAGTAATGCTGGCAGTATACTTAGTTTTTAGAGTTGTTACGGTTGCATTATGAAAGCATCAGTTTTTCAGATGGATAAGATATGTTGAAGTGTGACCTTAAAGCAATTCTGACTTATGTTGCCCATGCTGACTATTTGTGGCTAATTGATCCTCTTGTTTCCAATTTTTAATTTTATTATTTTTATTTATGTACAGTATAATAAAATGATTGGATTAACTGTTTGTTGCACAGGGTCGCAGTCATCTGGGGTCCATCTTTGTGTGGGCGTCTGGTAACGGAGGTCGGGATGGTGACAGCTGTAACTGTGATGGCTACACAAACAGCATCTTCACACTGTCGATAGGCAGTGCGACGGAGAACGGGCTGGTGCCCTGGTACTCCGAGGCGTGTTCTTCTACACTGGCTGCAACCTACAGCAGTGGCTCCGGCTCAGAACGACAAATTGTAAGCCAGCTGCTGAATCTTATGGGTTTTGATGATGTTGTCATTTGTGTGCAACAGTCTCTCAGCGTTGCTTTTGCTGACTTAAAATTTTTTAAAGATTTATGGTTTTCACTGTCAGTTTTTTAGTGTTAATTTTGGACACCAGTTTTATTGGTGTAGTCTGTCACACTTAACATTGTCATGGCATGAATTAATCAGCTCTTGTGTGCAGATGTCATTTACAGAACTGCTCACTTATTCATCCGTGTGACAGCCTGTGGTGAGCAGTCTCATCAGGTTTTTGGGGAATGTGGTTTAGTCTAGAGTAACTGTGGAAAGTAAGCCAGTTAGACAAAAAAAATCGAAACTGTGAGTGGTTTATTAGCATGACTCATCTACACTATTCATTCTTAGGTACATTAGGTGCATTGAGTACTAATGGTAGCTGTTGTATATACACTGTGGTCCATAAAACGTGCCACTTTTTTTGAATAGCTTTGTGAAACATTGGCCGATTTTAATTATTTTTGGCACACGGCATCAGGAAAGAACTTGATGTAAATGACTGTTGTTTTGGCCACCTCACTTTAATACTGCGTTGCTACACTACCTTGTGAAATGCAGAAGTTGTAGTTTGGCCATTTACAACAATGAATTTATACTGGATAGCGCATGCGTCGACTCACAGATAATTAACTGAAAAGCGACAAACACGATTGGCAACTACTGTATCTCAAAAAGTCACACGTGTCACATCACATCCTATTTATTACAGCATGTGCTCAAATAGTCCTCTTTTAGCGCGAATGCCAGCGGCCAACGTTGACACCACTCGCAAACAGCAGGCTCAACAACCTGCATTTCACAAGGTAATGTAGTGACAGTATTAAAGTGAAGTGGCCAAAAGTACAGTCATTTGTGTTGAGTTTCTTCCTGATATTGCATGCCAAAAAATTATTAAAATCAGCCAATTCTGCACAGAGCTATTCAAAAAATAAACGAGGCACATTTTTTATGGACCACAGTGTAGAGACACACAGCATGGTGCAATATGAAGCTCTTGCAGTTTAGGCTAGTTTCTGGCTGCAAACTACAAGGAAATGAAGATCATCGGATCAGTGGCACCTCATAGTACTTATAGGCAAAGGACTTTTAAGTTAGTTGTTAGCTAGTTTGATCAGCATGTGTCGATCGTGCTGTGCAGGTGACAACAGACTTGCGTAAAGGTTGCACCGAGTCCCACACAGGGACCTCGGCCAGTGCACCGTTGGCAGCAGGGATTTGTGCCTTGGTACTTCAAGTCAAGTATGTCTCTCTGATACTGTCTGTATTCACGTATGACGAGAAATGCACATTGAAATGAGACAGACAGAACAATACAACTGGTAAATACAGAAAAGGAATCTGAGACATAAAGAAATGAAAAGTGTGCCAGACATAAGTATCAAAATGTCCGTGTGAGTGTTTAGAAAGAGAATAAGCTGAGCACAGTCTGGTAATGCATAACAACCAAACACTCATTATGAACAGATATAGAATGGCTACTTTCTTGATGCCGGAAACATAGTTTTTGTAAGTCTAACACATAGTTTATAGGCAAGATACCAGAGCAGTATTTAGCATCAGCAAATTAGCATAGGGTAGAATTTATAACCGGGTTAAAGTTGCCGTTGGTCTGTATATTTCCAGTGTATAATAAATAACATCAAATTTTGCTGTAATATTTGAATATTTGGGTTTGTTTTTGTGTTTGTTAGTGCTGTATTCACTGTCACTGACTAAGTGTTGTGTCTGCTCTTTTGTGATCTCTCTGGCATTTATGGAGCTTGCATTCTGACATATGTCTTTTACCTTAGTAGGTATTAGTGCTGTCAACTCAGCCTTCCATCCCTATGGGGGTAGGTAAATCAAGTACCGCTTCGTCTGGCTGGGGTTGAGGCAAGGCACGTTTACCTGCAGGTGGCAGACCTGTAACAACTGTGTGGTCCCATATGGCAGGTGATGCTCCATAGCTTTGAGATGGGTATGTCTATCTTTAACGGTAAAACCCATTATTTACAGTCATGTAAATATGACATCAGCATGACGTCAGTGGTAACAATGAGTACCGGTATCTGGTTTTTGCATTGATGGAATACTTAATTCCTCCTGGACATTCCCTGAAAATTTTGTGCAAATCGAAACATTTTCCACAGAGATATAGAAGAAAACATGAGTGGGTGTTTTATTTCAAACGTAGTGCAGTAAGTAACAAAGTAAATAGCTTTGGGTGCGGCTTGAAAACTGTACTTTTTGCGAGAAACTAGTGTATTCAGTGCGATAGAGATGCTTCATAATATTGCACTATATAAATCTAATGTCAAGGGTTAAAAAAGGTTAAAGGTGATGATATAGCCCTTAATGGGATGCTCATCTCAGAGCTACGAAGCATCACCTGCCATATGGGATCACACAGTGTTATCTGTCACCCAACACAGGTGAACGCACCTCGCCTCAACTTTAGCCAGATAGGTCAGTACTCGATTTACCTATCGTGGAGGGATGGAAGGCTGAGTTGACCTAGGTGGCTGGTTACATACCGAGATGGTTTACCTGCCCACAGGCAGTCACCCATCGCAGTACTAACCAGGCCCGGCCCGGCCCGGCGTACAGTAACTTTGTTGATCGGATCAAATGCGTTACCACTACACCACGCACCATATATTACGTGTTGTTGGTGTGCAGTCCTCACCTGACTTGGCGGGATCTGCAGCATATTGTTGTACTGACTGCTCGCCAGGCCAACCTCGATGCTGACGACTGGGCTAAGAATGGTGTCGGCAGACTAGGTAAGTGTGCTGTTATTGTTGTTGTGGTAGACCACCCTCCATCTTATTCAGGTCAGGCGTTGAGGTACTCAGTGACCTCTTTGGGTCGTAGGCAGAGGTCCACGGGTGTCAGGTCGGTTTGGTGCATCGGGCATTCAAACAGGTGAGCTACACTGTGTGATGTTGTATTACAATCCGGGCAGGAGTTGTGAACTGCTGGGTTGAGTCGGTTTTTATATTAGTTCAGCCAGGCACAGTAGCCAGATCTCAACTGTGCAATGAATGTGCGAGCCTTCCTTGGAAGCTCGATTTCTGGCGAGTCAATTTCTGGTGCTGTGGTGTTCAGAACTTTGTTGTGCTCGAAGCCTGCAACCATCTGTGCCACACAGATGGTATGTAGGGCTCTGAGATAACTTTTGTATTCCTTTATTGTGGAATGCTTCTCGGCGTAGCTCGTTAGTGTGACTCTCATAGTGGTTGGTGGCGTAGCATAGTTTTTACAACGTCAGTCCTGGCTGGCGAACTTTCCCTATCCTGTGCTAGACTGATGGATAGCTGTTTGACCACTTTGTGGGTAAAACGTTCGCTATCAGTCAACCAGCAAGGCCAACTCAGCCTGCCATCCCTCCGGAGTCGGTTAAATGAGTAGTAACCCATTTATATGGGTTACGGAAGGTGGGGACCTTAGTACAGCTGACTGGGCTGCCTAGCTGGCCGCTACGCTAGCCTGTGTCTGCAGGCTACGCGCGGTGGCTGTGCGGCTGGCGGCTCTGGTCAGTGACAAAAGTGCATTAGAGGCCTGTACGCGATGATGCGCTATATAAATTGACGACCTTTACCTTTTTTTATCGAATGGTGACTTAAGGCATGATTTTGGCAGGTGTAACATGCCAAACTTGTTTGTGTTCAGCTGCTCGCGCAAACATTTGTGATTTTGGAGGGCTATTTAAGCTAACCAACAACATAGGCTGTTATGTTATGAAGTTATGTTATGTTATGTTTTGAATTCGACGAACAAGTCAACCAACACCAGTTGCTGTTTACACCTTTCTGTTTCGGCTAAGGTTAGTAATAGAACATTGCGACGTCAGCCAGCTAAGATGGGAAATTGTAGACTACTGGACGTTGTGAACTTATTGTAACTTTTTTCGGATGAAAGCCAGATCAGTTGCCATCATAACAGCTGTGAAATATGAAATGCTTATTATACATAGGATTACAGCTTTTTCCACAGTGCAATAGCTGTGAACTAGAGGTGTATGTTATACTCAGATGTGCATTATAGGCGAGATTTTATGGTAAATATCAGGGTTACTTCCATGTTATGATCACCAAGGCTCTCAGTTTTTCGCGGGTCATGGAATTTTGAGCCGAGCTGCGGAATTTGCCCCCTTTCGCGGAATTTTGATATATCTGCGGCTTTGCAGAATTTAGCAAAAGTTGAGAAATGGCCGGCGATTGGTACGATCTTTGGCTGGATGACGCAATTTTATCACGGAATGTGAAAGAAAAATTTTAAGTGAACTGCCTAAAACTGTGGGCTCTAGTAATAGCTATCGCAATACGGCAGAATCATACAAAACAAACACAACGCAGCTTGACAGATTGCACTTTTACAAAGAAAAAAATGATAATTGTCATTGTATGTTGCTAGCACAACAGAGCACAATGCCAACCTTCCAATAACCGAAGTTTCTGAACAGAATAAAACTCAGTTTACTCACCATTTGAAGGCCCCGGTGAGCCGCAGAATTTGGACAATTTTCCGGCAGTAAGCCGCAGAATTTTGCAAATTTGCCCCAGGTATTTGGCAAAATTTTCTGTGGAAAACCGTGGGCCCTAATGATCACTAAGTCATTCATTTTGAACTGTCTGTTGTTGTTGTGTCTTAGTGAGCCATCACTTTGGCTACGGTCTACTTGATGTGGCTGCCATGGTTGATGTGGCTCGTAACTGGACTCGCGTCCCGGAGCAACATCGCTGTGAGATCACTTCACGTCATGCCTCGAGGTACATCACTCATCCCCAGATGAGCCGATCTTGCAGATTGGTTCATGTCGCTTTCTGACTTACACTTTCACTATGGCAAATTTGCTGAGCTAAAGCTTAGCCATGACCAAAAACTGAAGTGATTTCGTGGAGCTTTTACTGCGTGGAATTTCGGTCTGAGTCTGAAGTTTCCGCTTAGCAAAAAGGCCCAGGTCCATAAATATGGTCTAATACTTAGAGAAGTTGAATAAAAATGGAACGTCTGTGGGTGATAAAAACTGTTTCTCTCAGCCAGAAACAGATTATCACCCACAGACGTTTCGTTTTTGTTCAATTTCTCTAAGTATTGGACCATATTTCAGCCAGTGAAGTCAGTGTGATATTGAATCACCACTGCTTTATTTAGTCAGAAGTCAAAACATCAATTAAGTTACCAAACTTTTGCTGGGCTGGTTTGGTTGCCTGAAAAAATAGGCCAATTTTGTATGACTTTTGTTTGCCGATTGTATTGGCAGACAGAATCAGCCTAGTTTGGCAGTCGTTTGACGTAGCCTTTATTGGTTTGTGTGGATAATGTGTTCAGAGGGATACCAATAAACGGTCAGCTGGAAGTGTCGCTGGACAGTGATGGGTGTCGAAGTTCGCCGTACTCTCGCGTAGTCTACTTGGAACACGTTCAGGCCGTGGTGACCCTGGCGGCCTCACGGCGTGGTGAGGTCGAGGTGTTTTTGACCTCTCCACAAGGCACGAGGTCGACCCTGCTGGCACGGCGCATTCGCGATGCCTCGACGGAAGGTTTCAATGCTTGGGCGTTCATGACCACTCACTGCTGGGGTGAGATTGCTACTGGGACCTGGCGCCTGGAAGTCCGCAATGGAGCCAGCGCTTGTAAGAACTTTGTATATATCTTATCATCATTCATTGTCATCATTATCAGCATTATACGACGTTTTGTAATAAAAAGTGATTTTCAAAACAAATAAACTCATCAGTTTTGTCGGAAATTTTAGACATAATAACTAGGGAAAATAAAAAATCACGGCAAAAAATGGCAAAAAACATGGCAAACTTTTCTGGATATCGCTAAAATCACGGCATCAAATTACGGTTCAAAGACCAATATAAAGTCTATAAAACTCAACATCTAGCATTGCCGACCATCATTACATATTGTGCAAAGTTTTTATCTGTAAAATTTTGTCACTGCGGGGCATTAAAATACATATTTCTACGACGACATCGCGGTCGCATACTAAGCCAGTAAGTAACATAGCATACGGACTTTGGTAGAAGTAGCAAAATTAAATATTTTTGTGTTAAAAACACACAATAAACTTCAATTTATGCTGAATAAAAATGAAAAATTCTTGCAAGAAATGTAAAATCATGGCATTTTGGCTAAATCACAGCATTTGATAAAAATCACGGTCTCTGTGATTTCCGTCTTTCTGCGACTTTTTACTGTTTCTAATAATAACTGTAAATCAGCTGAAGAAAAATGGTACAGCAGCATCAATTTCATTAACATTTAACATGCATCGCTGAAGTTATGAAATCTACAACATGGACAGCAGCTTTGATCTGGTGCCCCCTCGTTTTAGGAATTCCTGTATTTTAAATTTAGTGAATTATTTGTGACTGTGCGTCCAGACATTTTTCGGACTTAGTGCCAGCTCCACAACTTAATCAACCAACATTCTGAGCCATTCGTGTTTTACATTTTTTATTGCTGCCATTTTTTTAGTTCACAGTAGCTTACTGCTTCGATGAATGATAAAGCCTCATTAGCAACTTATTCAAAGATGACTGAGACCAAATTGTATTTGCAAACTCTGTAATAATCCAACTGCAGTCATCGTAATTTTTGATTACCTTTGCCAAGGAGGTTATGTTTTTGCCAGACTTTGTTTGTTTGTTTGTCTGTCTGTCTGTGTGTTGGCAAGATAACTCAAAAAGTTATGGACGGATCTTTCTGAGAATGTTTCAGATTCAAGAGATTCAATTTTGGGGGTGATCCGGAAGGAATCCTGGATTCTGGATCACTTTGAAATTTTCATTACCATTGCTTTCAATGGGACATAAGGGAAACCGCTGACAAACCGAAGATGGTGCTGCCACCTAGCGAACAACATGGCCTTGGCGGAGGTGTGCGGGCTCTGACTGCTTTCTAGTTCTTGATGCAAACCTTTTATTATGACTTTACTTTTTCTTACACTTATTGGTCGTTTTCGTTTAGTTGTGCCAGTTATAAGAACACACTTCTTACTGTCTGTTGATGCATGTGCAGCGACTCTGAAAGGCTGGTCATTGGTTCTGTATGGCACAGTCACTTCACACCCGGGACTGCTAATACGTCGCCTGTCGTCTCGCCAGGTGCGTATAAGAGCGTCAGATCGGCACCAGAGGGCGCCACTCATCTACAGCCGTAGCGGCAGTGCCATTTCTGCATTGCCGATGACTGACTGTCTGATATTCAACTGCCTGCTATGTGTCTACTCTGCCTGGTTGTCTTTGCTAGCGGCTGCGCATGCTGTCTAGCCTTCGTGAACAACTTGTAGGAGGTTAAACGGTAGCTAATATGCAACACAGATTCATTCATAATTGCAGCCTTTGCTTACTCATTCCAGTCAAGGCAGCGGCAGTTGCCAACATGTTGACAAAGTCAGTAAAAAGTAAAGGTGGTTGTTATGATGTGTTTACGTTGCCTGTTAGATGCTGTTTAGCCATCGTTTAGCTGCACCGACTGATCGTTTCAGTATGTGATGAGTTAAGCATTCGTTGCTTGTCAAATGTGTGTCTGTCTGTACCAACCGCAGCACTGATGGGGTTTGCACATGTGCCATAAAATATGATAAAACTACTCTGTCTTTGGTGGCAGCTTATCCTCACGGTCACGCTGTTGGTGACATCAACGAAGTTACTCAACATTGATTCAGGTTAGTACTGAGATGGGTGACTGTTCGCGCTTATAATGTCTTCATATTCAACCAAGCTACCCAGGCCGACTCAGCCTGGTCGTCCCTCCGTGGGTAGGCAAAATGAGCAGTGGCGATGGTTACCGTCATGGCTAGGGAAGAAACAGCGAGTTCTGCATAACAGTAGGTCATCGTGTTAATGTTATCAGGACTGCATGCATAATGACCCACTCGGTTAAAGAGCCAATAGAGCCAGCCATCTGATTGGCATTGGCTCTATGCTAGCTTAGTTTGGTTCAACCCTCGCTGGCTCAAAGCACCGAAAAAAGGGGATGAGCTCCCGGGCAGTGGACCAAGCGTTATATTCCATGGCAGTGAATCGTAAGCTCACGTAATAGAATGAAGCAATTTCTGTTGTTAAATTGCATTGAACCCTAGCAACAGACTACAAGTTCTCTGCAATTCAGCCATCTGCCGCTCCATGATAAACTATTTTCGGGTAAACTAGAGTCGACTGTGTTTGTTTTCTGTTTTTTTGCAGTTTTATCGTATTTTATAGCACGCGTGCAAACCGTTTAACATATAGTGCGTGAGCTGTGTCAAGCCTTACCAGGTCGGAGATGCGGCGCAGCCTACTAATGTTTTTGTTGTCTCGGTATGTGTCGGTCTGTTTAATCACCACAGGTCAACTGCAGATTCAGTAATCAGCTTATGTTAGTGACCACAGATTTTAGTCGCTGTTTATAGCACTGCAGATCAGCTTAGGTCACAGTAATAGTTTAAGTTAGTGATCTGCTCTGTCTGATCTCCGGTGCCATAGACTGATCTGTGGTGACTAGCATAAGCAATTTCTTGCATCTTAGCTGATCCATGGTGTAATCTGCTGTTTAGGCAGACTTGCGTGTGGGTTTACAATGTGCACGTTGTGCGACTTTTCCATGACGAAGTTTACCAAGTGATACATGTTTTTATTGATTGTACTTCGTTAACTCGATACCTTATCTGTATGTTGGACTCGCTTGTTAAGGAAGTGTTTCTTTCGACTAGTCGCTGGCAGCTTCTGGTACTTAGCCTAAGTCAGCCGCAATCACAGTTTGCTAACAAACGTTGCAGTTCTTGAGTGTGGTGTCCGTTTCAGTACATTTTTTACGTTTTACGGAAAATGGTTTTTGTTGGCTGGCTATGCCATGTGATACGACTGATCATTTTTGTGAAGTTTTGTTTGTTTGATGTGAGTAAAACAACTTAAAACACATTCTGCGTATGATGTATCAAGGTTACTTCTGAGTGTTGGCTTTTTGGGCAGATTTATATTATCACAAATGTTGAAACAGTTATAGTGATGGCATTTTTTGATGATCTGTTGCTGGCATTAGAGCGTGTATTTGTTGTGAAAGCTTAGTTTCGATGATAATCATATAGGATCTTAACTGATTTTGGTAATTTGTGTTCTTTCATCTGGGAAGAGGTTTTCTGCAAATGCATTAGTGAGTATCTGTGGAATTATTTCGGGTAGAAACATTGCAAAACTTACTAAAAATATGTTAGCAGAGTAATCGTCAACAATAAACTACTGCCCCATTGTGTACTAATTTGTAGACGTGTTTTTTGATGTCTTGCCAAAGTTTTCTTGTACAGTGAAATTGTTTTCCGGTATTCTCGAAAATATCTTTCCACGATCAAGTGACAGATAGCCATAAATCGTAATGACATTTAATTGCTTGTTGTCCTAGTCTGCTTGGACACTGTAAACATAGAGTTACTATCAGGGTTTCCGTGTCTCCTGGACAGTCCTGAATTGTTTTGCCTTGATTTTTCACGCCATGGAAAGTCTCGGAAAATAGTTTGGTCCTAGAAAGTCCTGAAAAAGTCTTAGATTTTTCATCGGTAAAATTGTGGGAACTCTGTACTGTGTGTTGCAACCATGACGGGTTTTTGTTTGTTGTTCACTGCTCATATCATAGTTGTTTCTTTCGTAGTCATATTACCTCATGAAGTTTATTTATTTGTTGTTGAAATATCTGCTTTTTTTAAACTTGAATGGTCGTAGTTATATCGTTCCCAGTTGTGCTTGCAGCTGCTGTTGCATGCAAGTGTTTCAGTGTGACGTTTAACTGATTCTGGGTGAGCAAGCATTTGTTTGTTGTGACTAATTGATGACGGCTGTAATACGAGGCATTCGGATAAAAAAGGCACCAATTTCTTTTTTTCATAACTCAGTCAAATAGCAATAAATTTGTGAACAGCAGGCTGAAAGTAAGTGGACAGTATTATCGCAACGTTTTGCTGGACAGAAATTTTCTTAAAGACATTAAACAGTTCTGTTTCTTTTACGTATTCCAGCAAGACAAATTATGAACCAGACTGCCTAAAAACTGACCTGTCGACCAAAATCATCAATGACTTGCCAAAAATTGGCTTTTTTTCAATAAGAAACTTGGAGTAGTCACAACAGGTTTCATGACATCAACGTCATTTCACATCACTACCAGCAAAGAATATTCAACTTACAGCCAAATTTGGTTCAGCTTTTTTGCATTAGTATTTCTTGAGCTGCATGTGCTGAAAATTTTATTCAAAAATATTGAATTTTGAAAGAAAGAAATGGGGTGCTTTTTGTCTGAACACTGTAGTACATGTGTTGTCATAAGTCATACTGCTCAGTTTAGTTATTTGTAGACTCAGCCTGGGCCGTGCACAAGTCTTGTGTGAAATGCTGTCTGTCATTCTGCTAGTGGAATGTATTCTTCCTAATGCCTTGAACCAACAGCACTTTGCTACAGCGATACTGTAGTCTGTACGTATGTTGTATGGTGGTTAATGTTAGCTGCATGTTTGTAAAAATCAATCAAAAAAACTACGATGTGATGTTATAACAGCTAATGAGTCCCAGACACTGATTTTGCCTTGCATGAAATACTGACGTTGGGTTTTTATCGTTGTTAATTCTGTTTAATATCAGATACCAGATGTCATTATGTGTGTAATAGCTTGAGGCATGATTTCTTTGTTGGTCCTGTAGCATGCCTCAGTATATGTGCTATAGCCTATGTTTTCCACTATGCCCCAGTGAGGACTCGTTTCTTGTTCTTTACCAGTTGGTTAACTAAGATAATAATTAAGCATTATGTTACAACGTGTTTCTGGAATAACCAACCAATAGTGGAGGGTTTGCTAATTTTAACTGGCCAACTGTGGCTTGATAACTGACAGCCAATCACTTAACAGTTTCCAAATTGTCAGAAAACTTGTGTATTACATATGTTTGTTATGGTGTTTAGTTAACTCTCGAGTTACGCAGTGGACCTATTTGGAAACATGTCGTAAGTTCAATGTTCAGTCGCATCCAGTAACCGATAGTTAACCAACAGAATGAGAAACTAGCCCTGTGTCCCTACATTACCTCGTGGATTGCGTTGGAGAGATTATAACTGCAGCATTCCGCTGTGCCATCGTTCCAGTGTCTAGCCGTAGTCTCTGTGTGCTTGTAAGCTTTGTACAAGGTGGGCCAAAAATGGCACCATTCTGTATACGCCTTTACTTTGTCAAATATTAACCCATTTTAAATTTTTTTTTCATTAAAATTAGGAGAAAGTTCGTAGTAACACCATCACTAAAGATCCCACTAGAGCTCAAGTGTGGCGCTACACTAGCTTGTGAAGTGTCAGTTTCCTACACCGATTACAAATCAGTCTATGATCTTCAGAAGTTAAACATCCTATTTTCATAGTCACAAAATTCAAATAAAACTTTTGAAAAATGCTGATCATATGCCAGTGACGTCAGTGATGATGTCACTAAACACAGGTAAAAGAAAATGTACAAGTATGCAAACTTTTAAAAAGGAGATCTTGGTGGTTTTGAAGGCAGAATGCAGTGTCACTGTGCTTTTATAAGTCACACGGTAGTGTAGCAACATGCTTGAGGTGTTGTGGGATCTTTGGTGATAGTGTTATTACAAATTTATCCTGATTCTGACAGCGTAAGAATTTTGAAAGTTGGTTAATATTTCATAAGTTAAGGCATTTTACAAGAAATTTGAGCTAATTTTCATGAAACGTGCGAAAGCCTGTAGCAGTTCCTGTTCGCAAATTGTCAGTTTGTCTCCAGCCATTTCATCGCAGTTCATTCGTGGAGTGTGCGCTGCATCCATATCATCCATATTATCCATATTGTTATATCGCATTTAGACTATCAGAAAATCAACAAAAGCCCTTTATTTTGAAAGTTCGGTGTCTTTCAAAGTCATCGATGTTGATACGACTGAAAAGCTCGTCACTAGTGCTTACTGTGATAGACAGCATGTCCATGCCTATCTGCAACCGTTTTGACGTAAGACTGGCTAACATCGGTAAAATAATGACTTTTATGGGGGTACCGCTCTTTGGTGCCCTCGTGTGCAGGTTTCCTTGAACCTAGAAAATCGAGACTTGGACCTTCGAAATCTACGTTCAATGCTGAAAGATTCTTACGCAGCTTCTTCGTGTCTGTCTCAATTGGTTTCGGCGCAGTTCGCTCTTTAAATGTGTCTCGCAGCCCAAAATCACCAAAAAATCCATAAAACCCCCTATTTTGGCGTTCAAGGTCATCCAAGGTCACTGAATTCGGCGCCAATCGAGAGTCAGTGTACAACTTCCTATTACTGATTAATAGTAACCTAGGCCCTATCTCGCATCATTACCGAGATACAGCGACTTATTGGCTGAAAATCACAAATTTTTCCCACCCGCTGTCATTTAATGCTTTTGTTCGGGGTGACCACCTTTGAATTTGTGGATAAGCTTTGGGTTCTTGAAACTAGAATCTTTTTGGCAGCCAACGGTGAAGATTTGGTGATCCTAGCTTGCACCGTTATCGACTGATCTACCCATCTGATGGACAGACAGACAGACAGACAGAATTGCGATGGCTAAGACGCGCTGAAAGCAGTAGCTGCTTTCGCACGTAAAAATGGTGTTTTTTTGGCTCACCCTGTATACTTGTAAATAATGCATGTTGTTCAGCACCAGATAACGGATGCTGCTGCTGTATTACTTTGCAGAAGGAGTTATTATAATTGGTGCCCCCCTCTCCTCCGTATGTATGAATGCATAGTCAAATTTCAAGGCATGGTGTATTTTTGTCTGATCCCTTAACGCTGTGTGTAAATTGTCTGTACTGCTAATGTGTGGCCTTATATCTGGCCAAAAAATTGATGATGTTCAGTTATGTACAAAATTACAAATCTACTAAACTAGTTTATGTGTTGTGTGTTCATAAGCTTGAAAGTGCTTTGTGTTAAGTTCATTGCGTTCTTAGTTTCTGATCAGTTGAATGGCACTCGTCTGTTGTGTTAAGATGTGTTAGAATGAAATGATTTGAAATGAAAGCTGCAGCGGGCACTTCTACGACAAAACTGTGTCATTTCATTTCAGACAGATGGGCAATAGCCATAATGCAGCCACACATTAAGCAGAATTTGAGATTATCTGCATGATTTTTAATGTTTTTAAACATGTACAGTGTAAGATGCATACCATGATTATTAAAAATTTGTTGATTTTATTGAGTTACTGTATTTACAGGTAGCTATGTCTATGTGTATATTTACGTGACAGATGTGTTTGCTGTATGCTTTGTGTTTTCTGCTGGCAGCATTCTGTTCAGTGTAACTTGCTCTGGGTCGGTTGATACCATGTTGTTCTTTTACAAACTGTTTTCAGCCAGAATGACTGTTATTTTTTTGTATAATATAAACATTTATCTGTTGTACTTAAAACTCTGTACTTATTGAACAAATGGCACAATCACTAACTTCTTGACCCGAATTCTAAAACCACCCTTAACTCTAAGCCCGACCCTGTGACTAACCATAACTGTATCTTAACCTTAAGTCTCTCCCTGGCCTTAAGGATAACCCTCTCTCTGACGCCTAGATTGCTATTTCAAGCTTTCTGGTAGACTACTTTTGCGAAATGGCACGAACAAACGAAACTGAACTTGAACGTGGTTACGTTCTGGTTATTTCAGTTTATTTAGTCCGCTTGGTAAATGGTTTAATGTGAATGCAGACATATACGTGTGAATAAGTGACAACCACTGTCAGTCGTGTGTGTACCACGGAGCTGCTGCAATTTCGCAATACCAGCGGCTAAAGCATTACTTCACCATTGAAATTTTACACAGTTGTAACTTCGATATACACTTTGCATGTTTAAAATTTCACTGCTAACGTTGGTTGTACGTTATTTAAATTTTTGTTTTACTTTGTGTTGGATTTTCTTGATATTGTATAGCTAATTAAATTATGGAAAACTATTATCGTTGAAGCATCTAGACGTTCGTTGCTTTTTGGAGGATGCCTGCAGATGAGTTATATAAATCTAAATAATAATTTTGCTGACTGGCAGCATTATGGGTTAAAAAGGTTGGGGGCAAGAAGTGAAGTTGCAATTTTCTGCAGATTTCCAACACGAGCATTTCTTCTTGCAATTATCACCTGAGAGACTATTTAAAGCTACGAGTTATATAAATTGTCAACCGGTTTATCTGAGTTATTGTTGACTGCTTGAAGATTTGGGTTGTAACGAGGCATCTATATCATAATGTTTTTGTTTATGATCGTAATCAGTTGTTACTAAGAGTCGGTACGTAACTGATGGGTGGTTTTAGCGATGTTTTGTCGTGAATGTCGGCAGCTATTTCTGCACTGATCTCTTGCGCTGGTTATTGTGTTCTGTGTGTATGTGTGAAATTCTTCGTAATTTCATCCTTGTGGCAGCTTTCTGTCCACTGTGTCAGTCTATCGGACTTTTTTAAAGCGATGTTTTGCATGTGCTTTGTTTCGTATTAGCTGCTACCTACGGGTATCGGTGGCGCTTTTTGATAAGTTTTGTCATGCTATACAAATCAATGTTACCATAACAGACGTACTATTCTTACATCTTTTGTGTTAATTTATTGCGGAAACTGTTGTTAGCATTACTGTCATGTCGTCAGTGTCGTTGCGGTTGGTTATTATTTTCACGCTGTGTGTAACTAAGAGTGTTGGTTGGTTGGGTGGGTGATAGTCGTTGGAACGTATAGTCAATGTCCGGCTGATGTAAGACATTAATTTCATTTTCGCCTGACGCACAGCGTGCAGACGGCGTGCGTGTAATAAGTGAAATGTGTGATTGCGGTCACGGGTGTCGCAGAACTTCTGTTGATAATGCGACATTTTTTTTTATTTCATTCACCAGCGCCATAGTCGCCCGAAACTCATGGTTTTGCTGGCATATATTTTTAAAACAAGTATGTACCAGTTTTTGAATTGCCGGGGGGCTTGGGGGATTGAACTCCCTCAACTGTTTTCTCAACCCCCCTAACACACTGTCAAATTATGTTTTGGAGGGGTCAGCTATATATTATATACGTAGGATTTACATGGATTTACATAATAATTTTGGTCGGGCTCCGACAGTCGAAAAGTTCAACCCCACAGCTAATTTTTCCCAATTCAAGCACTGGTGTGTACCTACGAAAATGCAGTAAAATTGTAATAGTGCATCGAAAAAGTTTGTAATTTTTTCGCGTTCTTATATGTTCTGAAGTTAAATTACAAGCTGTCATAATAGGGAGAGAGAACAAGTTAATAGGTCTACAGTAAAAAATGCTTTGACCCTTCTAGGGGGTCGATTCGACCCAGTCGACCCCCTCCACCAATAGTCGCAATTTGCTTGATATTTTGCTGCATTTTATACATCACTTAAATGGATTTTAGAAGAGGACATCAGAACTGTCTGCTAAGTTCTTTTTTGTAAGAACGTAAGTAAGTAAGTAAGTGAAACATTTATTTATATAGCGCATTATATTTTGTCTCTTGTCTGAAAAAATATGTAAGGTACCCTCATTGTCCATTTCACCTAGTTTATGTCGATGCACTACTGTGTAGAACGTAGATGCTCCAGATTGTTGTCTCTGTAGAAGTTCTGACGACTTAATTAAGCACACAATAAACTAAAATGTGATTTATTCAGCAGAATTATAAGTTTTTGTAACAACTTGCTTCCAAATTATTAGAATTTGTGCCCAAAGTGTACACAATGGCTCAGACGTGATGCAGGGGCGTCATTTAGGGGGCTGGGCTAGAGGGGTCTACGGACACTCCAGAGATTTACGATTTTGTTTTTCCCTGTAACAACTTAGACCTCAAGGATCACTGACAGCCCCAACGATTTACTGAAATGACGCCACTAACGTCACGCCGCGGCTGACGGCAGCATTGACGATCAACTGATAAAAAATGCACATCACTCATTCATGGATAAATTGTGTTTTAAGCTCATCAATCAGTTATTCTGTTGTCTGCTGTTTTTAGCGTAAAATGTTTAATACCACAAAATTATTACATCCCATGGTGCTTTTTGTGGAATTGATAATGCACAAGTGAGCAATCGGATACTGATAATCACCGCGTAATGTAACATTTTAAGAGTATCTGCGTTTTACACGGTAGTGCGTTGACATGAATTATGTGAGGTGGACAGTGAGTGTGCCTTACATAATTCTATCGTCTTGGCTATCTGTATGCCAAAAAAATTATCAAATTTGGTGGAGATTTGACGAAGTTGACAAGAACAAGTTGGGTCATTTTTTGGCACACTTTGTAGATTACTAATGTGGAACATTTTATTCAATATCGTGTCTCGGTTTCTGAGCCTGGTAACTACGTGTATCTGACCGTTGATCAGTGGCCTAGCAAGAAATGTGAATTGGAGGCCTCACTTTCTTCCCTTTCTCTTTCCCTTTTCTCTCTTTGTTCTCTCTCTTCCGTTTTCCTCCCCTTTCTGCCCCTTTCACTCTTTTTCTCCGCTTTTTCCCTCCTCTCCTTTCCCTTAATAGTAGGACGCCCTAAAATCCAGCTAGGGTGTCTGGAAGCGCTGTGAGTGGCGCCCTAGCTGAAATCGAATTTGATGCATTTTAGCTTTTAAAAATATGAAATTTAGTGGCAAACGTTTTGATTATTTTTTTGAGAATCTCAATTGACCAAATTGGCAAATTTAGCGATATCTAAACGTGTTTTTTGTCAGGGGGATTGGGGGCTTGCTTGACCCTCTACCCATTTGTCTACGCCATTGGCGTTGATCGTATATGACCTATTCGTGCGTGTTGGTTCTTGTTCTTGTGTTGTTGGAATTGCTGTGACTGGTTAGACGTTGTCGAGGCGCATGCCCGCTGAGGCATGTCGTTATATGCTAGTCAGACACTCGTTCTACTGTCTGCTATGTCTGCAATGACTGGTAATAATAGTACCTAATAATGATAATAAAGTTGAGTGTGAGGCTCATGATGCTTCGTGTGGGCTTTATTGTAACCATGATTAGAAGATAAGACTTGTAACGACGTTACATATAAAACACTGATCAAGAAAACTGCTTAATAATGGGCGATATCTTTCATTCGAGTTAATTTTGGAAATTTTATGTCCGTTTAACTCGCGACTGGCAGTGTCACCCTGTAGGAGGCACCAGCAATGCATTTTGCGTGTAGGCCTAATAATAACAGCAGTAAATTTTGTTTGCATACTATAGGTAGTCGGTCATCGCCGAGACCCACGAGACACAAAAATGTTTCAGCGGCCAACGACAAAATAGGTCTAATTATTCACAGACGATCTCGTTACGCTTGCGCATTAGGGTGATGACAAATTGGCAGATAATTCTGTTAGATTAAAAGTGCGTTGTTCAATGCTGTGCCAAGTGCTCGGCAGGCGCTGACGTAAATTATAATTGTCGATAAAATATCGTCGGCAGAGCTCGAGAGTAAACAAAGCTGCACGGTAAGGCCGTCGTCAAAGATATTTACGCCGTTAAAAAATTACAGAAAAATAGGTTAAACAGACGAGTGCCAATATACGACAGAACGTTACTTAGCAGCTGACAGAACGAAAGAAATCAGTTGCTATTGTCAGACTGGACATGAATTTGTAGGTATTCGCTGGTTGACATGTGGGTAGGCTTAGGTGTTGGCAACGCAGGATATTATCACGCACATTGCCACGACGACGTCAAAGCCTACGGTAGGTATGATGCATTACTTTGACAGCATCGTCTTACGTTGGGCTTCGTCTTAGGTGCTTCGTGTCAGTCCGTGGGATTATACACGGACCGAGATTATAGGTCTACTTTTAACAACCAATCGGCAGGCTGTGATAAAATTCGGCGTAGGATGATCCTAGGGAGAAGCCAACACGTTTCTGTCATAACTGAAGCGAAGCAGATACTGACGCGCGTCGCTATATAATGTTAGTTCCTGTGATCCTACACGTCACGTTTTGCTTTCACACGTAGGCCCCTACGTGAACCTTATACCCCATTTACACAATCAAGCAAACATCGAGGAATTAGAGCACACGTCGTGCACATGTATTTTGAATGCATTTGCTCGATGTTTGCTTGATCGTGTAAATGGGGTATTACAAGACATAGGCCTACATGTGGCCTACACGATGGTTAGGCACGGGCGTTAGGCCGTCACGTTTATAAGAGTTAAGTCGTTAATAATTTTACTTAATACAAACTGAAACAAAAGACGAACGTAACCTATGCTCTTAACGTAGGATGGCCCAATACATATGAACAATAGGGCCTAGCAGTGTTTGCAAATTTTGTCACTGCCGTCTATTTAGGCCTATTTCCTATGTTTCCACCTTAATAGGCCACATTTTTCGAATTTTGTCCGTCGGTCCGTCCGTTTGTTTTCTGTCTCTTAACGGTTCCTAATTGGAAAACAAGAAAAACTTTAAAAACCAAAATTTGTGTAGAAGTTTTCCAGACCAGGAGCAGCCTGTGGTGTGCCAATAATCAGTTCACTAGGTCAAAAGTCAAAGTGATCGAATGACAAAAAAATCTTTAGAACATGGCACATATCTCACTTAGGCCTACGTGTTTGCTTACGGCTGGCGGCTCACGCTTATCGAGCTGCTTCGCCCACTGCATACTAGGCACCAGGCCGGTCGAGAGAAGGGGAAGAGGTTGGTGGAGGTAAGTTACTCAGGGCCCCGCGACGTTTAGGGGCCCCGCCGTCTCTTAAAAATTTAAAGAATGCACTATTTTTAAAAAAAAAAAATCAAAAAATT
>Ga0209367_1001920_pt1 | contig 26683 bp, 26 predicted proteins | sample WorMetLIZISLAND2_FD_187412 | JGI IMG/M metagenome (GOLD analysis project Ga0209367, IMG submission 187412) | Marine gutless worms symbiont microbial communities from Max Planck institute for Marine Microbiology, Germany - Olavius geniculatus... ... | reverse complement strand
GTGACCAGTTGAACAAATGACTTATAGACTGATTCACTGACCCATGGACTGACTGGTTGACTTAGTGGACCCACGGACTTATCGACAGACTTATTGACTGATTGACTGATGCATAAACCGACTGACCCTTAGACCAATCTACTGTTGACCAAACTACCAACCATCATCATCGTTTCTGGCAAGCACCACTAAGAGTGCGTAGCGCCGAACGTCGACATCAATCTCCAGAGTGGACGGTTCTGAGCCAAGTCAACTGCGTCATCCATATTGAGGTCGCTGGATTTCAGATCCTGCTGAATGGTTTTCATCCATGTAATACAAGGACGTCCCAGTGGTCTCCTCCAGTTTCCTGCGGGGGAAGCTGTTAAGATCTGTTTTGCGTCTGTTTTGTCAGGCATTCGTGCAGTGTGTTCGAACAGGGACAGGCGCTTTGACTGGACTATGGCTGAGAGATGAGGTTGTCACTACTACCGATCGGCCTGTGGATTAACTAACTGGCTGACCCGCTGATGTGCATGTACTTGCAGGAGTGTATGGAGTGGTTGGTCTGAATGGTCGGTACCCACAAGTGACGCTGTACGACAGCGGAACTGGCTTGGCGTCAGGTAGCAGCAGTCATACGATGGTCGTTCCACCTGACTGCGTTGATCGCCAACTGCCACTCAACACTCACCGGCATACAAGTCCGTTTGCTCAGTATTATCTGATGTCTTGCCTGTCTGTTTGTCTGTCTGTCTTAAAACTCTTAACCATTGTTACCTCCACCAAGGAGGTTATGTTTTTGCCAGTTTTTGTCTGTCTGTGTGTGCGTACAAGATAACTCGAAAAGTTATGGACGGATCTTTCTGAAATTTTGAGGGTATGTTGGGCATGGCACAGACTACCAGTGATTAAATTTTGGGATTGATCCAGCAGGAATCCTGGATTCTGGATCACTTTGAAGTTTTCGTTACCATTGTGTTAAAGGGGGCATAAGCGAAACCGCTGGCAAAACGAATATGGTGATGCCACCTGGCGAATAGCATTGCCTTGGCGGAGGTACCTGCAAGCTGTGATTGCTTTCTAGTTGTTGATTCCAATTTCTGTGAGTGAAGGTACAAAAAATTGCTGTTGTTTACCACTCTCCAAGGCTCCACATGTTCAATGTTCCCTCTCTAGTAAACCTGCGTGAATATCTAAACGAACAAAATGAGTAGATGGCTTACTTCGTGTGGCAGCCAGTGGCTGCTGGAGTGATGGTCGCACGAACTTTGTTTCATTGAGTTCAGTTGTCATAAGAAATTATCATAATTATAAAAATATAATACAAAAACTAAAACTAAGTGTTTGCAGGAAGTGAGATCTATAACAGATTGTGAAGTAGAGAATGTTCCATATTTATGTCCAACAGCAGCAAAGCGATCAAGCACTACACTGTGTCTCAAAAAAAAGATCACCGACGTTTTTGATTGTAACTTGAAAACCAATTACCAGATTTTGATAATTTTTGGTACTAATATTCCTGACACAACTTGCCATCAAGTGAACATTTAGTTTTCCACCTCACCTAACGTTTGTTTCTGCACTACCTGGGGAAAACACAACCAACAAAATATCACTTTTTTTGTTTTTTTGAGACACAGTGTAGATGTGACAATGAATACAGTATCAGATTGTTGCTGGTATACATCTTGTTCCAGAAAAGTAATTTTATTTCGTTCATCTGATATGTCATTGGCATATTGAAGCAGAAATACAATTGGCCATCAAATGGCCGTTTAGTTTTCCATCTCACCCAACATCTGCTTCTGCACTATTGGGAAGAAATAACAGACAAAATATGCATTAAAATCAACAAAAAAAATTTTTTATAAAATTTCATCTTTCCGGATATGTGGCCACCAACAGCCAATCAATTACAATGTTTGACTGTTGTGTAACAGCGCGTCTATTAAATAGGCATAACATTCAGGAATATTGATGAATTCAAGAAGTGACTGGCGAAGTCTGGATTGGTCTGGAGCAGAACATTATCGACGCTGCTATCAATGAATGGAGAAAGTGTCTATGAACCAAGCTCATGTTTGTTTGCCAACATTTCAAACATTTTTGTAGGCAGTTAAAAATGGACAATTAGATAAACTATTAGCTAAAATGCTGAAAATATGGAAAAAATGTGTGTTTTGTGTGTTGTTTTGATTAAGAAATTATTATTGCTTAATGAAATACCAAAGTGGTTAAAATGCCATATTTTGTTCGTTTTCTTTCCCCAGGTAGTGCAGAAACAGACAGTGGGTGAGGTGGGAAACTAAACAGTCATTTGATGGTCAGTTGTATCAGGAATATTCGTACCAAAACTGATTAAAATTGGATAACTTTTCTTCAGGTTATGATGACAAAAAATTTTGGTGTGTTTTTTATGCCTCACAGTGTATATTAGTAATTATTTCACTCATATTGCATTGTGTGAACTAAGACTCGGTGCATCGGTTTGGTCGTCGTCTGGTCGGTAGAAACATTGTGCTGAGTGACTCGCACTGTTCTGCGCGGAGATCAGTAGGTTATGATGGAGGACTTATTATCAGTGCTGAATCACTGACAACTGATGAGCTGCTACAGGCTAGTTCATATCTCTCTCCGTCTGTTTGTCCGTCTGTCTGAAAAACTGAAATGTGCCAATGCTATCAATGACAGTAGGTCTGATGCATGTAGTACTACTAAAAAATGAACAGTTGAATAATTGCAGAAAAATAGCAATGTTAAAATTTTTTTTAAACGTTTTATTTCACTGTTTTAAAAGTAAAAAAAAGAAAAGAGGAGTGATTATTAGTGATGGCACTGCAGAGCAGGATATTCAAAGAAGAATCGGACTCGCCTGTGATGGAATGAACAGATTGGCTACTGTTTGGAAAAGCAAAGATCTTTAGCATGATAACAAAGGTGATAGCAAATTTGATCTACAATTTTCTGAAACCTGGACGCTGACAGAGAGACAAGCTACAAACATTTGAGATGGGTTGTCTCCGGAAAATCCTTGGTGTGTAAGAATCTCTCACGTCAGAAATGCAGACATCAAGAATCAGCTCAACATCCAGCACTGACATTGTGGACAGGATTCGAAGCCGTTGTCTTAGATACTTCGGACATGTAGTCAGAATGCAACCTTCCCGATGGCCAGACCGAGCCCCGTATGGTTGTGTTCATGGAAACGGACACCGAGGACGACCGAGGAAGTGGTGGACTGATAACATTTCAGACGATTGCCAGATGATGGGCCTCTCACTCACACAAACAACACACGAGGCTGAGGACAGAAGACAATAATGGGAATCGACAAAGTTGTCTGAGCGTGCTTAACTGCATCGCCATGACACCAAAGACAGACAAAAGAAAGAAACGTGATTTAGAAAAATCATTTGTTTTAAAACAGTTCACATCTCTGTGTCTATCCATCTGTTTGTCTGTCTGTCTTGCTCTGTCTGTTCGCCTCTATCCGTCTCTATCTGTCTGTCTGTTTGTTTCATCTGTGTGTCCATCTGTCTCTGTGTGTGTTTTGCTGTCTGTTTGTTTTTGTCTCTTTTTCTCTCTCTAATGTTACGGTAGTTTGTAATCTGGATAAAGGTAAAGGTCGTCAATTTGTATAGCGCATAGTCGCGAGCATTCGCACGCCTCTAATGCGCTTTCGTCACTAACCAGAGCCGCCTGCCGCACGGCCACCGTATGCAGCCTGCAGACACAGGCTGGCGCAGCGGCCGGCTAGGCAACCCCAGTCAGCTGTACCAAGGTCCCCACCTTCCGTAACTCATGTAAATGAGTTACTACTCATTTTATCGTCCCACGGAGGGTAGAAGGCTGAGTCGACCTAGCTGGCAGGCTTCGCACCGAGATGGTTTACCTGCCCGCAGGCAGTCACCGATCGGAGTACTAACCGGGCCCGGCATAGAGTAACTTCGTTTCAGCCGAAACCTGTTACCAACTATGCCACGCCACCAATAGCTCGTTTTTTCTGTGAAATGCGTCTTGTTTCTCATTCACTAGTGCATGATTAACCGTGATTAAAATTTGTAATGATTAGCTACAACACTCGGGTTGTGGGTTTAGCTCCCGGTCAGGTTGCGATCAAGTGGTTATTAGTTGGATGGGTGACTGACTCTCTGCGGACAGCTAAACCATCTAGGTGTATAATAAACATCAACGTCAACTTACCTTTCCATTGTTCATGGTAAGTTAATCGGTCTGGCTGGGGTCAAGGTGGGGCATGTTTACCTGTGTTGGGTGGCAGGTAACAGTGAGTGATCCCATATGGCAGGTGATACTCTATAGTTCTGGGATGGGTTCACGTGAAGAGTCGACTGACGTCCACGTATGAACAATGACACGTATCACACGTATGACAATGCAGGACGTATACGTCCTGCATTGTCTGCGAAGATTCCATCTATATCAACAGCAACAAGGCATGTGCTACGTATGACGTCTGACGTATGAACCTTGTTTAATTATATTTCGGTGCCTGATCTTTGAGGTTCATCTACATGATTGGAAATGGCTGCAATTTAGAAAAAAAACTAGGTTTCAGAATTTTAAGGTGCCTTAAAAATCCTTGTATTGAGGTGGCAGAAAGCGTCAAATTTCTGTCAGTTTTATTGCTGTTTGTGGTTTGAACAGGTGCGTATAGACAGCGTGTGTAAGAAATGGTCGGGGTCGCTACAGATTGGTCTCACATCTCTGCCTGTGTCCTCCAGTGATTTCACACATGCTGCTCTTCCTGCTTCCTTATCCCAGCTCAGTCCGAATGTCACGTGGTTCGTAACGCGCTCTGAAGTGTGGCATAAAGGCCGGAGACTGGCGGAGACTTACTGTCCGTCGCTGGAGCGCATCAACGTCGGCGATGTGATTGGTGTGAAGAGATCTTCAGCTGGTGCAATGCACCTCTGCGTGAATGGACGTGACATGGGACCAGCTGCTACAGGGATTCCACAGGTTCTTTATACCGCTGTCAGTTTGTCTGTCTGTCTGTCTGTATGTCTGCTTGTATGTCTCTGTGTGTCTGTGTATTTGCTGGTGTAATACCTCTGTGTGAGTGCACTGAATGGATGTAATAATGGGACCTGTTGCTGCAGGCATTTCACAGCTTTTGTGCACTTGTTGTCTATTTTATTTATTATATAGTTTACAAATGTGAAGTGATTTATAATGAAGAATCGCACGTATATATCTGTCTGTCTGTCTGTCTGTCCGTCTCTCTCCCCCTCTATCTTTATCTCTCCATGTATCTGGACGTGACATGGTGGCGTGGCGTAGTTGGTAGCGCGTTTCAGCTGAAACAAAGTTACTCTACGTCGGGCCCGGTTAGTACTGCGATGGGTGACTGCCTGCAGGCAGGTAAACCATCTCGATGCGAAGTCTGCCAGCTAGTTTGACTCAGCCTTCTACCCTCCGTGGGACGGTAAAATGGGTAGTAACTCATTTACATTGGTTACGGAAGGTGGGGACCTTGGTACAGCTGACTGGAATTGCCTAGCCGGCCGCTGCGCCAGCCTGTGTCTGCAGGCTGCACATGGTGGCCGTGCGGCAGGTGGCTCTGGTTAGTGACGAAAGCGCATTAGAGGCTTACACATGCTCGCGACTGTGCGCTATACAAATTGACGACCTTGACCTTAACCTTGACCTTTGACCAACAAGGCCAGCTCAGCCTGCCATCCCTCTGGGGTCGGTTAAATGAGTAGTAACTCATTACATGGGTTACTGAAAATGGGGACCTTGGTACAGCTGACTAGGGTTGCCTAGCCGGTCGCTGCGCCAGCCTGTGTCTGCAGGCTGCACACGGTGGCTGTGCGGCAGGCGGCTCTGGTTAGTGATGAAAGCGCATTAGAGGCGTGCTCATGCTTGCGATGATGCGCTATACAAATTGACAACCTTTACGTTTACCTTTCTTTTACTTTTATCTGTTTGTATCTATCTGTCTGTCTGTGTAGACAGTCTATGCAGTGGTGGATCTTTATGGCAGTGTGACAGATCTGTCTGTCGGTCGGTTTCTCTGTGTCTGTGTCTGTCTGTCTGTCTGACTGTGTGCATAGACAGTATATGCAGTGGTGGATGCATATGGCAGTGTGAATGGCCTGTCTCTATGCAACCCTGTGTCTCTCTGTTTATCTGTCTGTCTGTTTCTGTCTCTGTATGTCTGTGTCTATATGTTTAAAAAGGTCGTCAATTTGTATAGCGCATTGTCGCAAACACGCCTTTAATGCGCTTTCGTCACTATCCAGAGCCGCCTGCAGCACGGCCACCGTGTGCAGCCTGCAGACACAGGCTGGCGCAGCGGCCGGCTAGGCAACCCCAATCAGCTGTACCAAGGTCCCCACCTTCCGTAACCCATGTAAATGAGTTACTACTCATTTTACCGTCCCACAGAGGGTAGAAGGCTGAGTCGACCTAGCTGGCAGGCTTCGCACCGAGACGGTTTACCTGCCCGCAGGCAGTCACCCATCGCAGTACTAACCGGGCCCGGCGTAGAGTAACTTCGTTTCAGCCGAAACGCGTTACCAACTACGCCACGCAACCAGCTTGTTTGTATCTGTCTGTCTATAGAGCGTCTATGCAGTGGTGGATCTGTACGGCAGCGTGACTGGCCTGTCTCTGTGCGCCATTAGTTCTGATGACGTAACAACATCTCATCAGTCCTGTAATAATGTGACTACCGGTGCCGCCGGTGCTACCATTCCATGCAACAGTCAGACTGCTAATGACAACCACAGTCCGTTGACTCCGTTGACAATGACAACAACCAACGACAACAACATATTGACTCCATTGACAACAACGACAGCCAATCAACCTACAGCATCTGTTGAATCTGATGACATTGCAGCATCATCAGCGGTCTGTTTGTACTATGTCTGTGCAGGGCCGGCCTTAGGTGTGTTCGAGGTATTTGATTGAACAGGGCCACCGATTTTAGGGGCCCACCATTTTGAGCCCTTGGAAAAATTCGATGTAGATCAACTTGCCAGTTTGAGTGTTTGAATGACTTTGTCGTTGAGACTGTGGCATCAACATCGACCCAGTGAAATTGAGTTTGTTCTCTTCATAGAAATATATGGGCAATAAAATGTGTCTTGTAGACTGGAAAAAAGCTGCAATCAGATGCATTTTGCAAGCATACCGTGCAGGAAAATGTGACTGCAGCCGGGGGTCTGGGGCAGACCCTCGATGGGGGAGCTTACAGTTCTCAGCCAGATCCTCTAACTGGTTTTAAGAAGGTCGCTTCACATCGAGGAATGGGAGGCAGAAAGAGGAAGGGAAAGAAAAATAGTAGAAAATGGCAGAAAGGAAGCGGAGGTTGAATGAAACTTGGCCGCTGATTGACTAAGAACGACCCCGTGTCAGTGTCAATTGTGGCCTGCCATAGCCAAGGGCCGCCATAGCCACAATGCCATAGCCATAGTCAGGGGCCACCATAGTTAGGGTTACGGTTGGGGTTAGGACCGCACTAGCCCTAACCCTAACCCTGACTCTAATCCTGACCCTAACTCTAACCCTAACCCTAGTAGCCTATAGGAAAGTGTGGCGGAGCTAGCCATTCATACCATCGGCGACTCCCTATGGCCACCCCTTTCCTCAAGCGGGGATTCTATGGGAAGCCTATAGGAATGTGGGGTCCTAACCCTAACCGTAACCCTAACCATTGCGGCCCTTGGCTATGGCGGCCCCTGGCGATGGCGGGCCGTCACCGTCTGTGTCTGTCTGTTTGTCTCGATATCTGAATGTCTCGATGGTCTGTTTCTTTGTCTCTGTCTGTCTGTCTGTCTGTTTGTCTGCTGATACTGCTGATGACATTACAGCTTCAGCAGTGAGGGTCTTTTGTTTGAAGTCTGGTAACAAAAACTTGCTCTTTGACTGCCTCATATTGAGGATTGCTTTGTTTTTGTCTCTCCGACTGAGGTACTAATGTTGATTGTTGCTGGTTGTTCTGTTTTTTCACAATTGTCACAGTGCTTCGTGAAAATATGTGCTCGATTGCATGTGTTTGTGAATATTGTAACAAATAAACGTAAAATCATGCGTTATATATTCTGTATGCTACTACAGGGTGGGCCAAAAAAACCGGACCTGTTTGAGCGTTGATAACTCAATGACGGTTACCTGTAGAAAGGCGTGTGATATGTCAAAAGTTTTAGAATGTTGTAGACCAAAAGGGCCGAACTTGCATAGCAAATCATTTAAATATTCTTTGCCTAACTTGCCTAAATTTTTATTACCCCTGAAATTAGGCATTTGCCTGCACTCCCATGTGCCCGAGTTCACTGAACTCTAAAACTGACTGCCAAAAAGTCCAGATTTAAATTCTGTGAATTATTCAGTGTGGGGGCATTGCAACAGATGGCATGGTCACAAAATTTCAGTAACTGACTGGCTAAAACGTGTGCTAACTGAATGCTGGGCTCAGCTGATCCTGAACACATTGACTCCGGTGATCGATCAGCTGCCTAAAAGGACTGATGATGGTTATGAATGCAAAAGTTGGGCAACTGCCTATGTTGAATTTTATCTAAACGAAAATTGATTGTTGATATTTCACTGTATGCTGAATGAAAATTAACTTGTGTTGCTGCCAATTTAGCATGACTTAAGGCAGATTTGTGTAAATCAGGCAAAGAATATTTAAATGCTGATACATGCAAGTTGTACACTTCTTCTGTACACAATTTCGAAACGTTTGACGTAATACGTGCCTTTCCATCAATAAACATCGCTAAGTTATAAAAGCTCAAATATCCATGTTAAATCCATGTGTTAGAGTCAAAATTGGCAGAATTTCGGGGGTGACGAATATTTGTGCAAATTGGGCAAAGCATATTTAAATGCAAGTTTGTCATTTATTCTTTACAGCATTCTGAAACTTTTGATGTATCACACGTCTTCTACCACTAACCATCGCTGGGTTATTAATGCTCAATCAGGTCCAGTTTTTTTGGCCCACCCTGTATATTTAGAAACTCAGTGCATTGTGGGATTGAACTGTGCTGTGGAGCACAGACTGATGTGGAAACTAGCCAAGAGTTTACAACTGCTGGTGGAGAAATGTGCTTTGGAATACATGGAAAAAACATCGTTCTCAGCGAGGACGGAAAGTGTGTTGAAAGAACCGCGAGCTTCAAGCATGGAATCGTCGTCTCACGCTATCCGCTCATACCAGGACAAATCTTCTGTGTATGTCGATGCTTTACTCTGTTATCTCTAGCCATCCGAATCCTAGGTTAAAGCAGCTGGGCAAGCACACTTGGGTTTTTCGGGTGAACCCACCTAAATAACCCAGCTTTATCAAATACATACCTAGGAACTAGGAAGTTCGACCACATCACTCCAGTGCTGCATCAACTTCATTGGCTTCCGGTCCGCCAGCGAATCACCTTCAAGCTAGCGATGATCACCTTCAAGTGCCTTCATGGTCTGGCGCCGTCATACTTGGCAGATGTGTGCAACCTGGTCTCGTCTGTCGTCGGCAGGTGGCAGCTGCGGTCGGCAAACAACAGGGCACTTGTCGTGCCGCGCACAAGGACCACGATCGGTCGGAGGGACTTTGCCGTGGCTGGCCCGGCCACTTGGAACAGCCTCCCCGTCGACCTGCGGACTTCATCACTGTCCAGAGATACATTTGTGAAAAAACTCGAAACCCATTTATTTGGCTGCGAGCGCTCTTGAGGTCTTCTCTAATTGGGCGCTATACAAATTAACGTGTATCATTCATTCATTCATACCTACTCATCCTCTTCGACCACTCTTACGTCTCGAGCGCAGTACACCCTATTGCACACGTCCGCGACCGCATAACTACGAACTTCCCTCTAAAATAAATAATACTGATAAGGGCAATTTTATGTACCGTGTATTGTACAAAGACTGTTTTTAGTTTATTAGCATGTCAGTATGTTTTGCATTGTGTCTACAGAGGTGTGTCTGTTGATTGCTTTAAAAGACGATAGTCCAACCTCGAAAAACTCACTTTTGACTTAGCACAGCCTAGAGGTGACTGTATTATGGTGTTGATCCAGAACAGCATCTGGATCTAGGATAGGACCGAAGGATTTTTCGCCAGTGCCAGAGAGCGAAACTGTTTGCGTCAGATACGGTGCTGGCACCTGGTGAACATAGGTAAAGATGGCGATAGCTCTTAATAGGAAATCCGTCACAGAGCTACGGAGCATCATCTACCATATGTGATCATATATGCTGAGCTGCCACTCGATGCAGGTGAATGCGTCTTGCCATAACCCTAACCTGACAGACCTTTGCTCACTTTACTTACCGCGGAGGGACGGACGGAAGGCTAAATTGACCTTAGTGTTGGTTATATAATTAGGTTAACCAAGCAGCCCCATCTCTCAGCCATAGTCCAGTCAAGGCGCCTGTCCCTGTTCGGACACATTGCACGAATGCCTGACGAAACAGATGCAAAACAGATCTTAACAGCTTCCCCGCGGGAAACTGGACGAGACCACAGGGACGTCCTTGTATCACATGGATGAAAACCATTCAGCAGGATCTGAAATCCAGCGACCTCAGTATGGACGATGCAGTCGACCTGGCGCAGAACCGTCCACTCTGGAGATTGATGTCTACGTTCGGTGCTATGCACTCTTAGTGGTGCTTGCCAGAAATGATGAGGATGATATAATTAGATGGTTCACCTGTCCATCAACAGTCACCCATCCAAATAAGAACCACTTGATCACTATCAGAGTTGAACCCACGGTCTGTCAGTCGCAGTCTGACGTGTCTTACTGTTACACCACTGGTAACTAATGGTAACTAGAAAGCAGTCATAGCCCGCAGGTACCATTGCCAAGGCAAAGCTATTCGCCAGGTGGCGTCACCATCTTCGCTTTGCCAGCGGTTCCCTTATGCCCCTTTAACACAATGGTAACGAAAATTTCAAAGTGATCCAGAATCTAGGATTCCTGCCGGATCAACCCCAAAATTGAATCACTGGTAGTTTATGCCCTCAAGATTTCAGAAAGATTCGTCCATAACTATGTGCTGAATGTTACAGGTTTGCATCGATCACATAGATGATCGTTGGTCGTCGTCGGTTATGATCGGTCTGATCAGTCTACAGTCGGATGTGACTCAGGCTGTTTTGTCGACTTTGCTACCTGCATCAGCACTTGACATTCGCTGGCCATCCTGCATTGTCTGCGAAGACTCCATCTATATCAACGGCAGCAAGGCATGTGCTACTACTATTGCTGCTGTTATTATGACCACAATTACTTCTGCTACCACTGCTACTACTATTGGCTGTCTTGGGTTATTAATAGCAACGGCAGCAAGGCAGTCAACTCTCAATTGTTGACTTGATTCATTTGTTCATTGTCAACGTCATACAACGGTACGTAAAAAACGTGATGTCTTTTAAGTTTCAAAGTCATAAGGCTCACAAGGCAGTGCTGATCTCCATTTAATAGGGCTCAGCCTGATACCAGTTTACACTGTGAGACCAACCACGGATATGGGGCTAATGCATTGCACAATGTGCCTGTTCACATCCCAGCTTTTGCCATTCTCATTGCGCCCAGTGTGGTCTGTCTGTCTGTCGTTTGTGTCATCCGTGCAGCCTTCTTAAACCATTCAATGGATTTTTATGCCGTTAGGCAGGTACGCTTGCGGAGTCCAATTACCATGGTTCCTACGGTCAGGGGAAGTCGGGGAAAGTCAGGAAAAAATCAGAAAGTCAGAAAAAATCTGGGAATTTTACATTCAAAAGTCAGGGAAAAACGAGATGGTCAGGGAAAGTCAGGGAAAATCAAAGTACCGGGGTGCAAAAGTTAACAAAGATGCAGAAAAAGTTTGAACTGTTTTACGCAGACTACATACAATTGTTCAGAAATTTTTTTGACTCGCTTCGCTCGCAGATTATTTGTATCTCCACTTTTTAATTTGTTCCGCTACCTTTGTTGTTAGTGCGATTGCAAGCGATTGAAAGCCAACATTGGTATTTTGTGTGAACGAATTAGTCAGGGAAAACTGTGCATTTTTTCCTGAAAAGTCAGGGAAATGAATTCTGCAGAGTAGTAGGAACCATGAATTACACATTTTGTCAGATGGGTGTCCCTCACTCTGCAGTGGGAGGAGAGATTTTTTTGGGGGGGGGGGGTTAAACCCTTAGCGGCAATGCCACACAGTCAGTCCTGTACAAGTTTTATTTATTTTATTTATTTATTTCATTTAATGACAAAGGGGCCGCAGCCACTAACATGCCACAATAAAATAACTGTATACATCAGTAAATGTCACTGATGACACAATACAACAATATGTCTATTAGAAAAAATAAACTTTGCAGTAACTAGCCAAGAATGTGGAAGTAATAGATCGTTTAAAGCTATTTAAATTAGAAAAGTCAGTATTGTCAGCTGACAAGTTATTCGCGCCATATGTTAACAGAATGTAGCAAAATTGCACAGGTTTACTAAATATGGTGTGTTGAATCGATGGGGAGAATTTGGTGTAAAATATTTGTGCATTATGCAGATATTGTGATTTTATTTTATTCTGACTCAGCCTGGATGTTCGGACAGGTTGGTGGTCATAGTGGTCCAAGTCTGACTAGTCTTAGCAAGGGACAAACCATAGGACTGTCAGTTGACAATGACGACTTATCTCTTCATCTCTATGTCGATGACGTCGACCATGGAGTCATCGACCATGGAGTCGTCGCGGGTGATATCTATGGCGCGCAGTGTCATGTGGTGGTGGATCTCTATGGTCGATGTGACAGGCTGTCAGTCGTCGCTGAGTCATTATCTGTACATAGCTCTCCATTGTCAGTCACTGAGTACCAGGAGAAAGCTGCCAAGGAAAATGGTAACTAGAAAGCAGTCATAGCCCGCAGGTACCTCCGCCAAGGCAAAGCTATTCGCCAGGTGGCATCACCATCTTCGCTTTGCCAGTGGTTCCCTTATGCCCTCTTTAATGCAGTGGTAATGAAAATTTCAAAGTGATCCAGAATCCAGGATTCCTGCCAGATCACGCACAAAATAGAATCACTGATAGTTTGTGCCATGCCCGACATACCCTCAAAATTTCAGAAAGATCCGTCCATAACTTTTTGAGTTATCTTGCTCACACACAGACAGACAGACAGACAGACAGACAAACAAAAACCGGCAAAAACATTACCTCCTTGGCGGAGGTAACTATTAACTAACTAACAAACTGTAGCCTACACCGTGTCTCAAAAATATACATACTTTTGTTTAAGTTGAAAAGTTTGATTCTTTTTATGATATTAAGACTTGGCACTAGACTTTTTTGTTGCTGATTAACATGGCATTGACTGATAGACAGACATTATCTACCATATATACTCGTATATAGGTCGATCTGCGTATAAGTCGAGCCACAACTTTTGATGTAAAAATTTGTCCAAAATGAAAATGAAAATCCAAAATGAAGTTGACCCTTCGACTTTGGGCCTTCCACATATCAGTATTTCAGCTATGCATGTTAAGGGGATGTCAGACAAACGACAAAATCGGCCAATTTTATTTGCCGACAGAATCGCCAATAAAAATCTGTCCTGTGTCATGCAAAAATTGCCCGATTTTGTTGGCCAACAAAATCGCTTGATTTTGTCGGCCAAGATAGAGCATGTTCTATCTTCGACGATTTTGTCGGGCGACTTTTCGTATATCGGACAACAAATTTTGTTTATGTTGCCATGGTGATTGTTTACAGCGGAAGATGAATATTTATTTTAGTTATTTATTGTGTTTGTTTTTATTTTCATTCATTAGATGCAGAAAAAAGTGTTGCAAGTATTATTTTGCGAACTGCATTCGGCTGTTGTGCTAGCTGATAACGTATGAAGTAGCAGACAAAACTATCAGCGGTGTGTCATGGTTCACCAATTTTGTCGGGCAACTCAACCACGCCCACAAAAGTCGGCCGATTTTGTCGTTCGTCTGACATCCCCTTTAGTCTGGTAGATGTTATATCAGTGCAGATAGGCTTGGGAACGAAGCGTGAATGTTACGTCGGTGTGTCTTATTATTAGTGGAACAAGAAACCAAAACTGGATTAAGTTTGAGGTGGGTTTTTTTCGTGCCGCTTTTAGCAGGTGGGTTTACCCCACATAAATCCGCTGGGTACGTTTCTGATTTTTCCTCTAACGTGTACATTGCAGATCCAGTGGAGAAGCAGCGACATCCTCTGACTGATGCAGTCTTTCACGCCGCGTCGTCGTGTGAAACGTTCAATCTCTGTCTACGCTTCAGATCGCTGCTAGGCCTCCCAGGTCAGATCCTGCTTTTGTGTTTTTGTCTGACTATCTTTCTCTGCATCTGTCTGTCTGTCTGTTTGTCTATACATGTGTCTGTTTGTGTTTGTTGTGTGTCTACTAGTCTATCTGTGCTCTTTTAAGTTTTGTCAATTCACGAGATGCGCGACAGTCTAGCAGTTCCTGTTCGCAGGTTGTTTTGGTCTATCTCAATCGCAATCCACTCTTGAAATCTGCGCCACAGCCACAAATTGCAAAAAACACTAAAAACCACTATTTTTAGGGGGTTCAAGATCATTCAAGGTCACTGATGTTGACACCATCAAAAAGGTTGTCACTATTGCTTGTTATTATAAGCAGCATGTCTGTGCCCATCTGCAACTGTTTTCACCTTACACGAGCCAATAGCGGTAAAATAACCACTTTTTAGGGGGTAGCCATCTTTGACGCTTGCCTGCACAGGCCTCCTTGAATTTAGGGGTCAGGACTTGGACTGCTAAAATCTACGTTCAATGCTGAAAATTTCATATGCATGTTGTCTTGGTCTATCTTCAGCCATTTCATCGCAACTCACTGTTGAAATGTGCACTGCAGCCAGAAATTGCGAAAAAATTTACTAAAACTCCTCTTTTGGGAATTCAAGGTCGTTCAGGGTCATCGATGTTGACAAATCTAACAAGAGGGTGCGGCCGTTGAGGGACCGCCCGATATGGGGCCGTCCTTGCGGTTGAGTACGGGCGTATGTAACAAGCCGTATTCACAGGCGCCACCCGGTGAATCGTTCGCGATGGCAGAGTAGCGTTCCGCTCGCGCTTGTGCTATACCCACGTTACTGGGTCTGATAATTAGGCTTACGTTGACACAACTACCGTGTCCTGTGACCTTGACCTTTGACCCCTTGACCTCGTAATTGGTCCACAGGGTGCTCGTGTCCCAGGGACCCTTCCTACCAAGTTTGGTATTCATAGGCCTTTTCGTTTTCCCTTTGGATGGTGGCACAGGACGGACAGACGGACAGCATCGATACATGATGGGTCTTCTTTCTAGGAAGGACAGCCCATAAAAAGCCCGTGACCAGTGCTTGTTATGATATGCAGCAAGTCTGTACCTAACTTGGGAATGAAGCAACCATTTTCACACTGTAAGAGCCAATTTCGGCAAAAGAACGTCTTTCTAAGGTGATGCCCTCGTTCAAGGGAATCCCCTTACCCAGGAACACGAAATTTTGTCACTAAAACTCCAGAGTCCTTTGAGCAGCTGGCAGTGAAGATTTTGTGATCGTAGCTTGCATCGTTTTGATAGGGCTCAAGAGCCTGTTGGACAGACGGATGGACGCGTTGATGATGGCTAAAATGCGCCAAGCATTACGTGCTGTCATGCATAAAAACACTTATGCCCGGTTTTTGAAACCAGGGGTAAACCTCAGACTATCTAATTCGAGATCTCAGAGTTACCTCGGGTGTAAATTTTGGTGTAATTTTTTTTGCATTTTTGCAACGAGGGTTAACCTGGGGTTAGTAACTCCAGGTTTTATTAGGGTAACTCGGCAATCTTTGTCAACTGGCGTCTGATTGGTGGATAATGACCACGTGACTTGGCAAAATGCCGAGTTGATTTATCGCAGATTTATCGTTTGATTGTTTTTGATGCTGCCATCTAGTGAATGGCTCCAATACAAAATGCTACTTCCGTCATTACAAGCAACAATTCGCTGACCATAAAATATTTTTGCAGACATTATAGCAACCTCATTTATGATGTTAAACAAAAATGATATTAAACAAAATAAGTGTATAGCATATTATTAAACGTCATCTTAAAATGATGATGTTAAGCAAAATATTTATGTTTCATTATCAGCTAAATCAGAACGCCTGTTGCAATTTGAAATTTGCTATTAATATTACTAGACAGCCAAATAGATTAACGAATTGTCATCGAAGTAGTCGAAGTGAGCCATTTTGCTTGTCTCAAGTTTTGCCCCTGGTTTATCCCTGGGGTAATCCTCCGATGACGTGAGGTTAATTTCGGCGAAATCAGGGTTAGCAGTTGCAAAAACACGGTTTTTGCTTAACCAGGGGGTAACCCTCGAATCAAGAGTTACCCCTGGTCTACCCCTCACTTCAAAAACCGGGCATTAGTCTTTGTTGACACTTTTAGTCACTGCTGTGCCTATCTGTCTCGGTTCTCTTTTACGCTGCATCATAGTGTGAAACTTTCAGTCTGTCTACACTTAAAATTAGAGCTGTCAAAGCATTAATTTTTTAATGCACTAACGCACTGCATTAATTCTTTTAATGCATTAATTAACGTGTTATTAACGCACTTAGGCCCGTCGAGAGAGAGAGTAGGGTGTGTAAGTTATCCTGGGTCCCGTGACGTTTGGGGGCCCCGCCTGTAGAATATACAAAGTTAAAAACGCATTTTAAACGTATAATCAACAATAACTGCCGTCATAGCTAGCATAGAAATCTGTTAGCTTGTTGCCAAAATAATTATTTATTTACAGTAATGATAGAACCACAACTACAGTTTAGTTATTTGAATTTATTCGATTGTCAAATAATCACGGTTTAACGGAATATTGGCATTTTTGCTTCACGGAATTTTGTAAGTTTACACATGTGCGTTAATTTTTTTTAACGCGTGTTAATTTATTAATGCATTAATTAATGCGTTAATTTGACAGCTCTACTTCAAATCACTGGCTTACCAGGTCAGACCCTGGTCGTGTCTAGTGGTCTCGCCCTGTTTCTGTGTCTGTCTGTCTGTCTGTCTGTCTATCTGTCTGTCTCTCTGTTAGCTTGTCTGTCTTTGTGTCTTTTATTGTCTTTTATGCTACACTGTCACATGAAACATTTATTATCTTTCTAAACTTTAAGTCACTGGTCTGTCTGCTAGGTCAGTCAGATAGATCTTTACTTCTATCTGTCAGTCTATTTGTTTCTCTCTTACCGTGTGTACGTCCGTTTTATGTGTGGGTTGCAAAGTTTGTCAAACTGATCTGCGGAATTTGGAAGAATTTCCTGCAGAAAACCGGTTCAGTCACCTTTGTTTATAAGACTGTTCTGTAAGTTTATTGATGGCTGGTACATGAACGAAACTTGAATTTAGTTGTATTTACTACTGCAAGACGCAGTCTAAAGCAGAACTGGTGTATATATGTTGACAGAGGGGTACTTTGTGTCAAGCTCGGCGTGCTGTTACTGTGAGTCGTGTCACAAGCAACGCTCTGAGCCCATCTTTTACCGACGTGGTGACCCACCCAAGCTTTACTCGCTGCCCATTGGCTGGGCCATGTTTGTTATTCGGTCAGTCTCTATGCGGGTGCTGTTATTGTTAAGTAAGTAAGTCAATAAGTAAGTAATTGTCCAGTGCACATATCAGACGTAGATGCACATTTAAAAACAGTTTTTTAAAATGAAATACTCTATACCATGCAGTAACTTATCTCTGGCATAACCCAGGGGACCACAAATATAACACGGGCATCTTTGCATTGTGTAGGAACAATGAAAGTAGACAATAAAAGACGAGCCCAGATCTCAAAGTGTACTTTTCGAAATTATCGGTATGAGTTTTTCTGTTATGGGTATGATTAAATCGGCCAACAGAAATCCGTCTTCTGTCATGCACAAATCGGCTGATTATATTGGCTGACAAAATCTGCCGGTTTTATAGTCAAACATCCAACGTGTTCTATTCTCGCCGATAAAATTGGCCAATTTATATGTCAGTCAGCAGATTTTGTTCGTACTAATACTACTAATACTAATCATATTTATATAGTGCCAATGTGTGGAGCTACATAGTGTTTTTTTTACAAATGGGAGATCATATTTCTGTCTCTAATTGTGTTAGTTATACTGTACTGTGTTTATTTCCATCCATTAGTAATTAGTAGTGTGGTAGCATCTTCAATTGTATGCCATCTGGTTTGTTGTACTTGAGATGTAAACAACTAATAAGCGCCCAGCTTAAGCGATAGAAATACTGGCAATGAAACTACACTGTGTTCAGAAAAAAAAACGCCCACTCACGTTTTCTGTTATATCTCTGTGGAAAATACATAGATTTGCACAAAATTTTCAGGGAATGTTTACTAGGAAATAGGTATTTGAAAATGAAAAAGCTAGATATTCTATACTACCGGTGACGTCGTGCAGACATCATATTTCCATGTTTGTTAATTATGGGTTTTACCGCTGAAGATAGACATTTGATGAAATGTTAAAACACATCAATTGGGCATTGTGTTAACTGGTCCCCAAAATATGCTAATTTGTCATGCAGTTTTTTTTTATTTTGAACTGTTTCCATGATTTATTTTCTTGGCTGAGTGCGAGATCCTCAACTTCGTTGATGCTGGCAGGTGTATGCACGCTGCGTCACTGCGTGGATGACCACTTGCCCGCTATCAATTTAACGGCTCAAAACTGCCGGTCTTGTCAGTTATTTTTATTTAAATGTTTCATTCTATGAATACTAAATAGTTTGTCTATTGTCCAGAAACATGTGTAGGGTTGCGGCGAGGCTGGAGAGCATACATAACACAGCAGCGGAGAAGTGGCACGTTGCTTATCACGGAGTCAGTCCGTCGGACGTCCGCAAACTCCTGGACTCTGGCGACCTACTCACTCTTCACAGTAAGTACACAAACCCCCCCTCCCCCATTTTGTCATTGATGTAGCGGCAGCGTGGGCTGAGAAAGTAGGGGACGGGGTAGGAAGTTGCAATTTGCGATTTGCGGACAGACAGATTTCCAATAGGAGGTTATGAGTGCTGCTCAGAATTTTCATCTGGGCCTTGAATTTTTCTAGAACGGAGTATTTTAAGCCACAGATTTTGTGTCTTTTGAAGTACATTTTCCGACAAGATAAAAGCTTTCCAACAGGCCAGAATTTGCAAATAATGTCCCTTTCTTTACTCCTTTCTATCTGCCACAAAGCCACTGCATTGTGGTATATTAAATAATTTGCAGCTACACTTATGGGATCTAATTTTGACCCCCTTTGGGAGAAAAGATTAAGAGATCAAATTCCCTGCAAAAACATGTGGTTGCAAATGCTGCCAAACTGTCAGCTCTGTGCTGCCACCTGGCGAATACAAACAAAAGAGTGATTCCACTCCTTAGCAGATTACTTTGGTACTTGTTATTATTGTTGGGAAGTCTGTTGTCAAGAGAAGCGGAGAAGAATCATTTGATCAGCACTGAGGAGGGTGATTCCGCCTCTTAGTGTATTGCAAAAACTTAGTGTATTGTAGAGACGTCACTGGTGGGTGGGGCATCATCGACAAGTATGTTGTCTGGAGGTGCAGAGAAGAATCAACCGGAGGAGAAAGACATCACTCAGCAAGTCATTGTCTCGCCGTCCATCAACTACGCCGGCTCTCCGAGATTTGCACCCAGATTCGAGTGAGTGTTCAACAGGGTTAAAAAAGTAGCCGGGGCAGGAAGCAATGGCGTCGGCATAAAGAGGTGGCATTGGGGACACGTGCCGCCTTAGAAACCTATACCAAAAATAGTGCCAAAGTGTACCAAAATACATCATTTTGGAAAAAAAATTTTGGGTGGGGGCCCCCAGACCCCTTTTTTGATGTGGAGATACACCCTTCCCCAACCCACCCCTCTACATCCAGTTCCTCACTATGCCTCTTGCAGAAAGTTGCAGTTTTATGACAGAAGGGATTTCGCATGCTCTAAATTTCAATTTTGCTCTTAATTTTTTTCCAACATGGGGGTTTTTAGCCCCAGATTTTTCGTTTTAGGATGGAAATTTTCTGACGAAGATTTTCGAGCAGCCCAAAATTTACGGGGGCATCTACCCCTCCCCTAACATGTTTCCCCCCTGCCCATGATGCCATTGGTGTTCAGCGTCAATCAGTCCATCATTCAGTCATTCAGTTGACCCATTTTCAATAAGGACTGATATATTCTGCAGTAAATTTGCAGCGGAGTTTTAATTACAGATGCCATCGCACCACAAACACGTTGCTACATTACCTTGTTAAATCTAGATGGTTCAGTTTGGTTAGATTTTATTTGGTTTTTCCCGCACACTCCTGGTAGATGACGTTTATGTGTGTTGTGAACCTGTTGTGGCAGTTATTGAGTGTTTTCTGTTTTCTGTTTAACCCAATCTTTCAGACAGACTAAGGTCCGCTTTTTCCGTCGCCAATCAAATCAAATTTGATCTCTGATTTACTGATCTCTGATCAACCTGATGTTCAGAATTGATCATCGATCAACTGTGTTTCGTTTTTCCATGGATTTTCTATCTCCAATTACGTGATCAACGATATCTTGATTCACCATTAACTGAGCCTACTTTATGCCAATCTCATTGGCTGACAGCTGACCTCAATTTGCGTTGTTGTGCTAAATTACCCAGTATGCGCTGCGAGTGGACGCCTTAGCCAGTAAATGTCGTCATAGCAATGATATCAATGATACGATATCAACGATATCGTCCATATCATCTGCTGTCAAAAATACATTCTATCGCAAATCAATACGGGAGTGTTTATCCATTTTTATTTCTTCACAAAACACTATACACAGTATAAACTGAACAGTAGTGATTGATCGCTATGCCTGGAACTTTATTTTAATGCATGAATTGCTGATCTGACTGGCGAAGTGAAGCAATGTTTCTGGTGCAAATAAGCAACGAACTGCAGATCGCCACGTTTAATCGTCAATTATCTGACTTGATCGGCCAATATTCGGCCATTAACTTGATGGGAGATTTGATGGACGATCAGTCGCTAATTGGCGATGAAAAAACAATCATTGAGGTGATCTATGATCATGTCCCAAAGTTGATCAGAGATCAATTTGATCGGCCATCAAATGTGCGTGGAAAAACGGGACCTAAGACGACGACTTTTGCTTGATCGAAAAACTGATGACTGAAACAATTTCTGATCTGCGCTTGTCTAGTTTGTAGTGCTTTAGTGCCGTGACTTTGATAGAAATTTTAATGATTAAAATTGCATTGCTGGTAGTCATTAAAAATTTTTTATGATTAAGCTTGTGTTTTCTTTGCCTTTTAATCTAGTCTTGTGTGGACTTATTTATTTATTCTGCATAAACTGATGACTCAAACAATTACAATTTTACTACCCGTAAACTTTAAAAAAATTTTATCGATTAAGCCTCTGAATAGCTTTGTTTTTGACCCTTGATGTAGATATCATGACCCGCGTACTCACAAGCCATGTCGGGCGCGAATAGCTGTGCAACTGTGCATTAAACCCGGTGCTTACAAAGTCTCCAGCGCGCTCCAGATTTCCTCCGACGACGACGTCGAGGGAGCAGTGCAGCAGATCGACGCTAAATTTAGCAACAGCGAGGAGTGGTCGACCAAGGAACGAGGTTCCATATTTCTGCGTGCACTGCTGATACGCATCGACTGACGTTAGGACGGACGCGCGGATTTACACATATTCAACACGTTCGGTTGAACATGGGCTACACAAGAAGGGCAGGCTGCAGAGACCAGAGAATGTCGGGCCCGGGAGCAGGGTTCTGTATGCTGATTAGCCCAGATAGTCAGTCAGTGGCTTCTATCCACCCCACCCCCCCAAATCTGGAATCAAAGTCTGGTGCAAGTTCCCCTCTTCCCCCACTTTCGGCATCAAGTCCCCCCTTTAAGGGTGTTAATTGCTCAGTGAAAAATAGGGGGGAGTTTTGATCTATATCCTTAACAAAACTTCCCCCCTATTTTTCACTGGGCACAAGGTGCACCCACCAGGTATACGGATACGAGCCCTTGTAGTCAGTTAGGTCCACACATTTGTACCCCACAGCGCTTCATTTTGTTCAAATCCTTTCATTGATTATTTTGGGGCCGTTCTTCCTAGAAGGAAGCCCCATCATGTGTTGATCCTGTCCGTCTGTCTGTCTGTCTGTCCGTCCGTCCGTCTGTCCCGTGCCTCCACGTAGAGGGAAAACGAAAAGGCCTAGGAAAACCGAACTTGGTAGGAAGGGTCCCTGGGACTCAAGCACCCTGTGGACTAATTTCAAGGTCAGAGTGTCAAAGGTCAAGGTCACAGGACACAGTAGTTGTGTCAACGTAAGCCTAATTATCTGAATTTCTAGATGCTGATTGATTGATTCTTGTATTTAATACGGCCTGTTTGTGAATACGGCCTGTTACATACGCACATACTCAACTGCAAGGACGGCCCCATAGCGGGCAGCCCCTCAACGGCCGCACCCTCTTGTTGTAACTGCTTCACTGCCGGTGTTACGTTACGATCTTTCTCTCTCCAGTCTGCAGTTGTTCGTTGATTCAAGTGAACGAACGGTTCTACTGTGATATCTCGACTGAATGCTTTTTGACCTGCTGCGTTGTTGTATTTATTTATTCTACAGGAGTATCGGTTTGTAGCAGAAACTTCTGTTAGAAAATGTGCTTCATTCTTTGAGCAAAATGTGCACGAAAATGTGCAGAACTTGTTGAAATAATATTATGCACAGATGGGCAACCATAAACCGCATTAAGCTTGTCATGTTACAATGGCATTGTGGTGGTTAGCCCCCTTTCCCTAAATTTCACTCTGTTGGAAAATTATTCCTTGTCACAAAGTTTTTCCAAAATTGCCAAATTTGGCTCCAAAAAGTCCCCGATATTGGGAGGAGGATTTAGGAGCAAAATTGACATTTAGAGCAGCCATAATGTCTTTTATCGAAAATTTGCAGCTGTATGTCAGAAAGTTACGACTCTCTGCATATCAGAATTTTTCAACCCACTATGTCTCTGGCATCTTAAACTCTGCTTAGGGCCGGTTTCTGGATCTTTTAGTTAACTGATCAGTTAGTAAACCGTCTGTTAATTATTGTAACTTGCTAGCAGCTAACTGAGCGGTAAACTATAGCTGCTTAGCAACGATGTACACAACACTTATCACTTCCGCCTAGTACAGGCGAGCATCATGATTATTAATGAGCGCAAGTGCACGTCAGCCAGCCCATGAGCCACCAACCGATTGCAGACGGCCATTTTGTCCATTCATGAATGAGTTTTGTAGTAAAATTTGTAGCAACAAACGTCTCCTCGAGCGTTTTGAAGACTTTGCTATGCGGTAAAGTCATTTTATATTATCACATTTGTCAATAAACTGCTTGCAAAATGGTACAAAAGTTGCATTATACGATAACTGCGATTGACCGTTAGCTAACTGGCCAATTTCGACCAGTTAAATTTTTGGCCATTTTGACCGTTGGTTAGTGCAACAGGAAACGCGAGTTAGGCAAATCTGTCAGTTAACACTAACTTGGCCGGCCAGTTAAGATCCAGAAACCGGCCCTTAGTGCTCACTGTCTGGTCTGTTAGTCTGATTTCACAATGTCTGTATAGATTGATTTTGCATTTACAGCAGGGCCGTAGCAATAGGTGATATGTACCCCAAAATCACATCGGATGAACTTTTTATGGACTAACAGTGACGTCAGAATGGTTATTGAACTTATATACCCTCAATGTCAAGCCAGGTAAGTTTTATACCTGCTTTCCCCCTCCTCTCCCCCCAAAAATTGCCTATGCTCTTGAGTCATAGTCCTTTCAGCTGCAGGTTGTCAAGACAACTTACATTGTCGCTGAACACAATACTCCCAATAGGCCACATTACCGGTTTTGCCTGCAAGGCCACAGCCAGAATTTTTGTTTGGCTCAGGGGGGTTGGCCTTCCCCTCTCTTTCCCTTCTTTCCTTTTCCCTTCCTTTCTTTTTCCCCTCTTCTAACCTTACCCTTTCCCCCTTTCTCTTCCCTTGCCTTGTGAGCCGAAAACGAATTTGGTGCATTAGCCTTAAAATATGACATTTGTGGCAACAATTTAAATAATTTTCCCCAGAATCAACTGATCCACTTTAGTGCATGCAGTTTAAACAATGAAGGCAAACAAGAGTGGCAGAACGAATGTAAAGGTGGAGATACAGATAATCTATGAGCGAAGCGAGCAGCAAAAATTTTGAACTGTTTTACGCAGAATTGTCACATTAACTGCGGGCCGTAGAGGACTACGAACAGTTCAAAGCGCAACTAAAGACACATTTGTTTGACTGATTGAAACTGCGGCGCCTAGTGACTTCTGCTTTTAGGCTCCGTGTATAAATCCGCTTTATTATTATTATTAACTCTGAAAATTCTCTGCATTTTGAAGTTGCTATTGAACCCGTTAACCCCCTGCCCTTAAATACGGCCCTGCTTGTCCGTCTGTCCGTCCGTCCTGTACGGGCTTCTAACTCAAAAATAAAAAGCGGCAGAGAAACGAAAATTGGTATTAACTTTCCTCGGGACAGGAGTAACTTGTGGCAGTTTCTGACTGAGGTGGATGGCTGGACAATATGTCGGCACTGGGCTGTCTTATGTCACTTGTTTCTAGGCTTGTGTGTGTACTTTGTACTGGTTAGTGACGTTGCTTCACATAGTAGCATCTATACATGAATTGTGATGTTTCTTTTCGGTGAGTAATTCCCCTACTGTGAAAATTGCATGCATTTATGCTTTTTGCCCATTAACGCCATTTTCGCCCCTTGGAAGTAACTGTCAGATTGCGCATAGTAAGGCTCTTAGCATTGCAGTATGAGTGACGACCATCCATATTATTTGCGTCAGCGCACGCTTCCGGTTTCAGTTTCTGATCTAAGTCTGCCTACAGTAGCAACGTCCATCGTTTCAGTTTCTAGCAGCAGTAGTAGTTCAGTTTCAATTCCTACAATGTCGACCGATACCAGGAGTGATAGTTCAGCCGGAGTTCCTACAGTGGCTTACCCAGCCAGCAGTTTTGAAACGCTGCAGGAGTTTTGTGAGAGCAAGGCGGGATTTTGCGTAATGCGTTTCTTATAGCGCTGAGTTTCTATTGGGCGCCACCGTACTTTTTATAGGCTGAATACGGGAACCTACAATTTACGTGGGTCCGACCGGCCCTGTGTGGCACCAGATTTTTGTGTGCATATGAATTTAGGAGGCGTTTGTTTTATTTTTTATATTTATTATTCCTCAGTTATTAAGCTAAACTAGGAGGACAACATTTAAAGGAGAAAGAAAATTATAATTCGCACAACACGGTACATTCATCAGCGTCAATAAAGTACACTGATACATTAGTTTAGGTATACGGGAAGCTTACGGCTGTGCTGCGGTGCCGGTAAGCCTAAAACCTTAAGAGGCGACCGGAGAACCAGCCAGTCGCTTTGTGAATTTCCGCTGTACAGATTCAACACGACAGATATCACACGTCGTCGAAGGAGACCATATAACAGAATTATACTCCAGCAGTGGTCTGACATACGTAGGCTACGTACAATAGGCCCGAAACAAATTTGACACATCGCGCGATGTTCGAAATATTAGATTAACACGCTGGAAGGCTTTACTAGTTATTTTGGCAATGTGATCACACGGTGCAAGAGTATCATTTACGGTAATGCCAAGGTCCTTCACAGAATTACAAGTTGGCAGGGCGACGCCATCAATAGAAAATGAGGCGCACCATCAGTGTTTACTTTGCCAATGTGCAGAATACAACATTTCTTAATAGATAGTTAACTGCCATCTCTTTGCCCAGTCACTAACACATGAGTGACAAAGCGGACTGCAAGTTTATATCGTCAACATCAGAGGATATTTCCGCATATATATATTGTAAGTCATCAGCGAAGAACTTAATTTTAACTCGATATTCACTTGAAACATGGGCAAGTTCATCGATGTATATAACAAACAGCAGGGGGCCTAAACCACTGCCTTGAACTATTCCGCTGGTAAGTGAACATGCACCAGATAATTCGCTGTCAACTCTGCCTGGCGCCGCGGCTGGTCCATTTTGGGTAAACTTTCCACATGTTTAATTATTTTATATCACAGGCTGCGCGGTAGGGCCAGCCCTGTTGTAAAGGTGACCAGCCATTTCAATGGAAAACTCCAAAATTTGACCCCTCGTATTTCCCAAACCCCTTAATTTTTCCACACCAAAATTTGCACAGATGATTACGTCCAGCATATCTCCTGATGTGCAAAATTTGGTGAAAATCCGTTTACGGGGGGCTTCCCCACGAATAGGTGAAATATAACGTTTGCGTGACTTTTTGTGCCTTCCCTTTCCTTCCCTTCCCTTTTTTTCTTGCCGTCCTCCACAGGAAAATCGACTGAACTGATTTTAACGCACAATAGCTCATATGACGCGGTTTCGCGCAAGGAAGTGCCTTTTGGGGGTTACAAAATTTAAATTAAACATTTTCAGCTATTTTTTTCACAAAAATATGAAAAATTACAATGGCGCCTAGGGGCAAAATTAGACAATGCTTTAAACTGTCATAACTCCGGCTATGTATAAGATAAAGTCGTAATTTTTGGTTCTAGGTATGGTTTTCGGAGTCGGCCAATTTAACGGTGTCATTTATATTTACCCCTGATC
>Ga0209367_1001919_pt1 | contig 26689 bp, 17 predicted proteins | sample WorMetLIZISLAND2_FD_187412 | JGI IMG/M metagenome (GOLD analysis project Ga0209367, IMG submission 187412) | Marine gutless worms symbiont microbial communities from Max Planck institute for Marine Microbiology, Germany - Olavius geniculatus... ... | reverse complement strand
CCCCCGTAAACGGATTTTCACCAAATTTTGCACATCAGGAGATATGCTGGACGTAATCATCTGTGCAAATTTTGGTATGGAAAAATTAAGGGGTTTGGGGAATACGAGGGGTCAAATTTTGGAGTTTCCCATTGAAATGGCTGGTCACCCTTACAACAGTGCTGCACGGTAGCGCAGCCTGTGATCACGAGAAAAGATACGTGGAATAAAAAGAATAACAAAGCTCAGGACTAATACGCAAGAAGCACACAAAATATTACCAACAGTTTGAGCATGGTGTATAATGTGCTGCAAAAATGGGCAAACTAACGGACAAAGGTTACAATGGCGTACTTAGAAGGACCTTTGAGCCTGCACCCAATTAAAAATTAAAAAAAACTGAAAAAAAGGAAATTAAGCACAACAGAAAGTGACGTACATGGAAAAATGACAGACAGTGTTTCAAACAAAAGCTCAAAACATGGCTTTATGACTGTGCCTACTTGTAACAGGCGCCTCTGAGAACTTCGCTTAAAAAGCGCCACGTAAATTTACATATTTACTGATTGACAGAACTATCAACTTCCACATTTCTAAATACGCCACTGAAACATCATAAATGTACTAAACACCAGTTTATACACCTGTTAACGGCAACATTTAAGGACTTGCACATCGAAAACAGCAAAAACTACAAAAGGTGATATTGCCCGCATCACACTGACTGTGTGTCAATGTGCTGCTGAATAATATCACCTTTTGCAATTTTTGCTGTTTTCGATGTGCAAGTGTATAAACTGATGTTTTGTACATTTATTGGGTTAAATATGATCAAAACGTAAACACATCGTTTGTAAACGATCAACTGAGACACTAATTTCACATCACACATGCAACACCAGACATGCCACGGGCCGAGTGGCGAAAGCACCGAGCCCAGAAATCAACTCAGTCAGATGGGCTAAAAAATTAATAAGCCAGTCGTCGTTTTGTAAAGCCCAAATTTCATTACGCCAACTTTCACTGAAACTTCCCTGCAGGGAAAGTCGCGGACACATATCATGAAAGTCACCGACACAAACAATAACAAATCATGAAATCATGAAGTTTCGGTGAAAGTCGCGGACATAAGTCATGAAAGTCGCCTACACAAACCGTCTCGACATGTTGAGATGTTTGCGACGAAGTCCGCGACAAGTCTGCGACAAACCCGTTTGTGTCGCTCAGTGGAATTTAGTACATTACAATGCACGGAAAAGTCGGCGACAAAGTCCGCAAACTTTGTCACGGACTTTGTCGCGAACACAAATCACGGAAGTTGGCGACGTGATTTGTGTTGCAGACTTTTGTGATTTGTGTTTGCGACTTTGTCGCAAAGTCGTCATAATGGAATTTGGGTTTAAATTAACATGAAATTTGAGCTAATGCTCACGAGATGCACGAAAGCCTATAGCCTATAGCAGTTCCTGTTTGCAAACTGTCAGTCTATCACAAAAAGTCCATCCCAAGCCATAAGACCTACAGGGCAATGCTGATTTCCGTTTCTTCAGCCCTCAGCCAGACACCAGCTTACACCGCAAAACCATGTATACGGGACTAGTGCATTGCGAGTTGTGACCATCTATGCCCCAGCTTTCGCTGGTACTTATTGCGCCTACCCATTAAAGAATGGCCAAACTGAATTCTCAAGTACTCAATTTGCTGTGGCAGATGTATTGAACTGATGACTGTCTGCTGCATACTCGTATGATATGACTTTGCTCCCAAGCTCACATGTAAAGATCGTTTTTGAAAATGTGGCAACGTAACTCCAGCAGATGTGAAGTCAGGTAAAAGACAAAGGACTGTTTAACGCCAACTTTCATTTTTTACGTAACACAACTTTTCCATAGTACACCACCGTAATCATATTTTGTCTTATAATTACCATTAGAATAGTACCAATAATGGTTTATAACAATATCGATAAATAATAATAATAGTCTGAGGTGTACAAACCACAGTTCTTGTTCTATTGTCTTGAGCTGACAAGGTGCACACAAAATTGGAAAACCATTAACGTAACTGTTCAACAAATAAACAAATGTTAGATATACAGCATACTTACACTCACTATATAACACATCAGGTGAGTTAGTACAGTGCAGAAATCAAGTAACAGATCTGAATACACATTAAATTAATATTCACCCAATAAACAGCTGATGTACAAAACTGATGTAACAGTTGACAACCAAAGTAAACAATAAACAATGAAATATTAACAAGAAAAGAGATGTTGTTTGGATCTATTTTTTTGTTTGCATTACAATTTAAAACTACGTAGATATGTTCGTGACAACCAACATAATACGTAACTCTAATAGTAACTGATCACCGTATGGAGTGTTTTTTATCAGCACGTTGTTACTTTCTGCATACAAAACAATGTTTTTACCAACAGTTCTTTGAAGGTTGAGCAAATCGAAGTTAATGTGTCATGACATTTTTATCACAGAACTCCTGCACGGTGCACATAACCAAATATAGAAAATGGAAAAATAGGCCAGAAATAAAGCCATGATCACACATTATGCAACAGGAAATCCTGACAACTCTACAACGAATTTTACGTACAAATCACCTGCCTCAGTATCGAAGTATTTCATCATTTCAAGAACCAACCAATGTTATGTTTCGGTGCTATCTTAAATAGATGAATCGGTGAATCACATAAATTAATAAAGGAATGCATGAATGACAAAAGAATAAATTAGTGAACAAATATCTGAATCAATGAATGAATATGTAAATGGATAAAAAAAATCAAAGAATGAATAAGTGAATGAATGGATACTAACAGAAGAACAATAACAATAAAATGCGAGTGTTACACCACATTTGTGTCAGTGCAACTATCACATGTCCGCGTCAGTCAAACTTCACAAAGCACTGTAAACACTGTCTGATATGTACAACTTAACAACATGTCATAATTACAAGCAATTATCACAAACGACAGTAAGAAACCAATCCTTTCAATTGCCAAACTAAATGCAATTTTTTTCAGAAAAATAACTGGCAAGCAAGTGTACCTTATACTCAGGGAGCAGGGTGACAAAAAACATGCGACTGGAAAGCCAGCATGGTCAAAAAGACGGGTAAAAACCCACGAGTAGAAAACACGACACTAGAATACAGCATTGTGAAGCTATGTTTTGCACTCCTGGATTTTCCACTGTCACATTTTCAGTGGTCCCTGTTCGAATATCATATGCATGCAATTTGCTGTCCAAATACATGTACCCACCATAATTTTACGATAAATGAGTATGGTGCCAAGAATATTGCAATAAAAATTGTGCCTCAATGCAATTATCTACGGAACACTTATTATTAATGGCCAGCAGATATAATCACATGCTACACTGTAATAGAGTTGAGTTTTCTTTTTCACTTTTTCACAATAAGCACAAATGTTGCGCTAAATATCGTCAAAGTTCTGATGCACAGTAACAGTCTAAACAATATGGCAAATGCACACTTAGCAGTTATCACAAGGCAACATATTCAACTACTCACTCATATGCATTAGGGTTGAGCAAATTTACTGTTGCACGATTTCAAGTATTCAAACTTGCTTACTATAAAATAGAAAAAAATGGATTAAAGGATTATCATAAGCATTTATTTCATTTGCCAAAAAAAAGAAAAAAACATTGTGCAATTAATGGTATACACCAAATAATACAGATGAAAAGGACTTTTAGCTGCACAAAGTATGTGGCCAATAAATAACAACAAGCCCAACTGTTGCTAGAATAGCCGACCATACCGGTTGTCAGTGACCTTCAAGGTCATTCAAAGTTAATGATTTTCATCTCATCTGACAGGGCATATGGCACTTCCTGTTAGCGATTAATAGTAACCTTGGCCATATCTCTCACCGTTTCCGAAATAAGGCGAGTTTTCCGTCGAAAAATGCACACTTTTCCTACTTCCCATCCATTTAACCCCAAATATCAAAATGTTCCCGTTGCACTAGATCGCTGAAATTTTGCGTGCATAGGTTTATGACACAGGGTTAATTATTCATGTAAAAAATTTTCCTCTACGACCTACCATTAGCCAGAATACACCCGTTACAGATAATAAACGGGCAGACAAACAGATGACAACAACCATACGATATGCTCAACCGTTACTTCAGTACAGTCAGCTAGAAACAAACCATCTAAAAATTGAATAATGTATGATCTATTTCTTCTATTAAATGAGTTTTTATCAAAGTTATTTTAATCAAAGTTATCTCAGTAATATTAGAATTGTAATGCTAATATACCACTAATTTGAGCAAAGCTCATAAGAGGCGCAACAACTTTAGCAGTTTCTGTTTGCAGGTTGTCTTGGTCTTCTCCATCTATTCCGTCGCAATTCACTCTTTTTGTGTGCTTTGCAGTCAAAAAGTAAACACCAAACCCCCTTTTTCAGAATATAAGATCATTCAAGTTCATCAATGTTATTACCACTAAAAGCCTGTCACCAGTGCTTGTTATGATAAGCAGCATGTCTGTGCCTATCTGCAACCGTTTTCATGCCATTTTTTAAGGGGTACCCTTCTTTGATGCCCGCATGCGGCGGCCTCCTTGAATCTAAGGGGTCAGGACTTGCAATGCTAAAATCTACGTTTAATGCTGAAAATTACACGGGCAAATTGTCTTGGTCTACTGTCAGCCATTTCGGTGCAATTCACTCTGAAAATGTGTTGCAGCTCGAAATCGCAAAAATTTCACTAAAACCTCTTATTTTGGAGGTTCAAAGTCGTCCAAGGTCATCAATGTTGATACCCTTATGAAACTCATCACTAATGCTTGTTATGATAAGCAGCATGTCTGTGCCCATCTGTAACCATTTTAATGCTGTTCGAGCCAACAGCGGTAAAGTAAGAACATTTTAAGGGGTACCCATCTTTCAAGCCCCCATTCGAGGAAAGCCCCCTAACCCAGCGGCATGAAATTTTGTCACAATAAACTAGAGTCTTTATGGCATTCTACAGTAAAAATTTCATGATCCTAGCTTGCACCGTTTTGAGAGGGCTCAAAAGTGTGACAGACACACACACAGACAGACAGATGCCCAGATGATAGCTAAAATACGCAAAGCATTACATGCTGTCGTGCATAAAAAGGTTACCAATTTAAGCTATTCACACGACACATACAACAGAAAGAAACAACGAAATATGTTCCTATCTATGTGACAATCAACAGAACAACCCTTGGCAACTAGTCCCTAGTCCCACAGCTGAAGCACATATTTACATATCACCAACAGAAGTGTGTGAAACAGTTTTTCAGAGTAGTAAAGTACAGTTCCAGTTAGGTTTTTAAAATAACCACACTTTTCCATTCTGAATGATTTTGGGTTTTGTTTTGTTGAAAAAACCACAGTTTTGTTTCAGAGTTTGCACAGACATGTTTTGTTTCGTAGTTTCTGTTAAACCATGCATTACCAGGTAATGCAAGCAAATCAACTACCCTTTGAAAACTATTAACACGTAATTATTACGACTGTAAAAAATTTAATATTGGCTTTACCTTATATGCACAATTCTGCACTTTACTTCTTGACTGCATTCTTGTGGACAGCTGACTAAGCGGTTATGCAAATGCTGTAAAACACTGACCAAACAGAATTAAAATTCGGGTAGGTTCGGTTTTTAAATACCAAAACTGAAAAACCGAAGTTCATTTTTCGGTACACCACTAATAAACACTTCATGATGGCACCGACGAACGGTACGATAATGTTAGTTCAATGGCAGAGTAGAGAGTTAAGTGGTTTTCAGTCGATCTTGATTGCTGCATAAATCTTGCAGACGAACAAGTAAGCAGCATAGAAGCCAATGGTTCCGGTCGACAGCCAGAATGTGAAGACCATCAGAGCCGAGTAACCAAAGTACAGCAGTGTCGGAATGAACTCAGTTATCTCCAGCTGAAATGCACAACACGCGACTCAAAACCATTAACTGTGACAATATAACTGACTAATAAAATGTCTGTAAGACGTATACTCTTTCCCAAGCCACAAGGCTTCGCTGTCCCTGTCATGTCTCGGGTTGGGCGGGTACGGTAATGATTGCATGTAATCATAAATCTCATAGATGAGCCCCACAGTGCTTGGATGGTTGGGAGAGGATGATGGGTCAGACAAGGATTTCCAGTAGATAATGAATGCACTGCAGTTTGGGACTACGATTTTCCTGTCAAGCTTGGAAATCCTGCATGGGATCTCCTTTGCTCCGTTTGCCTCTGGGATGTGGCGGGGGTGGTTTGGCTGCACTGCTCATGTGGCTTTCCTGCTGAACAGGTTGGGCAGCCTGCCAGGTGATTAACTGAGGGAACCACAAATCTTTTGATGAGCCCCACAGTACTTGCTTGGTCAGGGCGATGTGACCTGACTGGCAGTGTAGTCAAGTGAGCAGGGGTAGTTGCGCTTTTTGCTATTCCTGCCATGACTTATAGTAGTTGGGCTTAACAGGATCTAACAGATACCCATGGGTTATTGCTTGGTTGGTGCCCGTCTGATCTGTGGTCTGGTCGCATGCCATTGGCGTTGCATCTAAGCCATTGTGTCTTTGTATGAGAAGCACACTTTGGCATAAATTCTAATTTGCAGGCGTTTGTTATGCAAACTTATAATTCCGTTAAATAATTAACATTTTAGAGTATTTTGTGCCTAATTAACTTGTTACAGCATTTACTTGAGACAACAACTCAGCATTATGCAACAATTTGGAGCATCTATGTTTCACATGGTAGTGCATTGACATAAATTAGGTGAGATGGAAAATGAGTGCACTTTACATAATTTCGTCGTCTTAGCCATCAACATGCCAAAATTATTAAAGTTAGTAAAAATTTGACAAAGTTATGACAAAAACAGTTTTGACCGTTTTTTTCTGAGATATGGTGTATGTCACCAATGCATAAAATAACACCTATTTCTACAGATACCTTAGTCATGAAGTAGAAGATACTGTAAAGGAACATGTAGACTGCTGAGCCACCAGAGATAATGAACGACCTCCACCACCAGTTGTAGTCCTGCCACACCAGCGATGGATATGTTGTTGTATTTGTTGTTGTTACAACTACTATTCACTGTTTGCCGGCTTTCAAAATTTGTTGGTTCGGTTTTCGGAAAACCTAAAACTAATATTTTCACTGGATTCCCAAACAGCCAGCATCAGATGGTGCCGGTGGTTACAGGCCAATAATTGCATGCATCTTTATTTTCAAAGCCATACTCAACGAAGCAGACTATATATTAGTACAAGCGCAACAGGAAAGGCAACAATACAAAGGCAGCATGCTAACCTCCCCACACAGCTGGAAGTACGTCATGACGATCGCAATCTGAGAGCACGAGACGATGATAATGATGAAGACGACGAACAGGAATCCAAACAAGTAGTAGAACTGATTCTCCCAGATTGCCTGCGGAAGACAGACACAACACCGACACCGCACCACCAACTAGTCAACAGTCGTTTGACGTGATTCTCATCTTTTTAGTTTTTGTACTATTACTACTTTCATAATCTTTTTAATCTATATTTAGTCAACTTCATTAAACAGACTAAGATGATGAACAGTAAACTAGCTAAAGACAATTGCAACAGAACACTGCAGCCCAAAAGTCCTCATTTTGCTCAATAAATGGGATGCTACAGAATTAGGAAAATTTGCCATAGTGATCCAAAAAATTCGGCAAACTCGATCGTAAATTTTGGAAAATTGCTGCAGAAAAAATGTGAACTGAACCGAACTGAGTTTATTAAACACACTTGCAGCTCAAAAGCTAAATAGCTGAATATATACAGTGACACATAAGTAGCAAAATATGCAAAGCATGTAAAAATATAGCAAAAAAAACTAAAAACAGAAAAACACAAACAAAAAAAACAACACAACACATGTGGTCCCTATTCATTACTTTATGAACTCATAAAGGTAATAAATACCATATGAATGGTGCATGGCATAGCAGAATGCAAACAAGTGATTAAATATTCATGTCAATCCAGATTCGATGGTGGATTGTGGGTAATCCAGGAATTATTACAAGCAATATTTCAGAAGGAACTGTCAGTTCTGCATTACAAAAAAAAATTACACGTAAATGCACAGAGATTAGACATGACTATTTACAACTTACAGTGAATATGAAGAAAAGCTCAATAAACATTGCTCCAAATGGCAGAATCCCAGCCAGTGCTGTTCTAAAATATTCAATCCAACATCAGATTATACCAATAATCACCCTTAGTTACTTCATGCTAACAACACAAAATGCAATAAGCTATTCATGTATAAATACATGAATAGCTTACAGAACATGTTTCATGTCACCCACTTTTAAATTTTTAATTGCATTTAGTGGAACAAATCATGTGTATTTGGCAGAATATGAAAATTTTTTCATATTACAACACTAAATGCGATTAAAAATTCAAAAGTGGACGACATGAAACATGTTCTGTAAGCTATTCAAGTATTTATACATGAATAGCTTACAGAACATATTTCATGTCACCCACTTCTGAATTTTTCATATTCTGCCGAATACACATAATTTGTTCCATTATATAGATGAATGTGAACAGAATACAAGCACTTGCAGTCTATGTCACTAATATATTAAAAATTCCATTGACAGAAAATGTAATTGCAAAACCAAAAAAAAAACAAAATAATTGCATGAAACAAAATGAGAGTACTATATATTCTCTCATATAAATGATGACAATCTGTTTATGAATACACCTCCTAACGGCAAACCAGGAATAAATGTTAATAAGTAAGTAAGTAGATAACTAAGTAAATCATAGAATCATATAACACACTACATTCTGAAAACCTCTAATGCGCTAGACAAACTAGTAAAGAGTGAAGCAACAGTTGAACAATAACGGTAACAGTGGTTGCAGAAACGTTGAAAACTTCATAAATAAACACTGTAAACTGATGCATTCACAGAGCTTTCAAAATCGAAAATTGCTGCGAGAAAACTTACGAGATGAATGGGTTGAGATACCAAGCCTGCTCTGGTATGAGACGAACAATCTGATTCACACGAACTGGATGTTCATACGCCTACAACAAACGACTCGTCTGTCATCTTCATTAATTGCTCAATAACCAACACAATAAACAACTCGTCTGTCATCTTCCTCAATTACTCAAACAAATAAAAAAGGTAAAAAGTAAAGTCCAACACTTGCTATAGCGCTTCTTACAGTTGCTCAGAAGTGCTTTACAATCTCGGAAGTGGCAGCTGATCGGCGTGAGCTAATGATAGTGCAGCGCAGTAAAGCCCAAATTCCATTACGCCGACTTTGCGACAAAATCCGGGACAAGTTCGCGACAAAGTCGCGAACGCAAACCGTAAAAGTCCGCGACACAAATCATGTCGCCGGCGAGGGTTAAACCCAATTGAGCTAGCACACAACCCAAGTCGGCCGGATGGCTGGCTCTAATTAACAGCCAGCACCTTTAACCGACTGGGTCAGTATACCAGCAGTCCTGGCCACAGGGCCTACAGTTACGCAGGACTCATCGTTTCTTTCCTAGTGGTGGTTGCGGCCCAATGTGAGTCCACCCAGCACTGTAAGTCCAATTGTTGCTGTTGGGGCTTCATCATTGACAACCAGAAAGAGCATTTAGTGGAAGCACCTGCTGATTATACTATTCTATATACCGAGCTGAGATGGTAACAATCAGTGTCGCATTACAGAAAGTTGTTGAACTCCAGGAAAGGTCTTTAGTACCCAAGAGGTGAGCCTCAATCTGTATACTGACTCTAGATCTGCTATCCAAAAGCTTGCAAAGGCCACCGGAAAGGAAAAAATTGTGCACCACGTACTTTCACTGGTTGAGCAAATAGCAGCAGGTGGTAACATACAAATGACGTTTCAGTGGATTTCTGGTCACTGCGGGATAGAGGGAAACATGCGGGATTGCGGGCTGATAGTATTGCGAAGGATGCCTCCACATTACCACAGTCAGCAGCACCAGTGGACTTTAGCACTGCCTGCTAAAACAGTCATCCGACATCACTGTGCCCACAAATGGAGTAGGATAGCCAAGCCAGCAGTACCCCATGCCACATACGTGAACAAAGATCAAGAAAGGAACTTTACACCTTCACAAAGGACTCTGCTTTCATGCCTTGGTACAGGAGGACATACACCAGTTGGCATTGTACCGCAACAGAATTACGAGAATCCAAGACCAGCCTGAAGCAGCCACATGTCAGCGATGTGGTCAGGCAGAGGAGACGCTGGTAAACCTAATGACTGAATGTTCGGTATTGGAAGATGCACTCAGCCACCATTTCGATGAGGATGATCCCATCACTTTTCTGTTCAACGAACCCGAAGTAGCACTCAGTTACCTGAGGGATGCTGACCTCACCGAGGCCGGTTGCATATGATCGTTGATCGAGCATCAGAAGAAAACAACAACAACCAAGTCCAATTGGGGAGAAACTTTTGAAGTTGAAATTCCCCTCTTGGCAAAGTCACGAGACCTGAACTCAAATGCCTTACCACATGAAGAATACGCATTGTCGACTTACGGTGTGTTAACATGCATACCTGTAACTTTTTTGTTAGTCAACCAAGTTCACCATTTTTTGCTCAACCCCTGAGAGACTGCGGTTGATAATGCTGTTCACCGATCCTCGTTATCTCAATCCATTCCAGAGATATTCACATTCACAGTCAAAGTCAAAAGTTGTGTAAAATTGCACCAAATTTCAGACAATTCTTGCCCTCCCAAATTTTTTTTTTGGGGGGGGGTGGTGCCCTCCAAAGATTGTACACGTGTTATCATCCCTACCTATATGTACGTCATGTGGCAAAATTTCTACTGCCAAAGTTATAAGCGCACATTTGGTGAATTTTAAACCAATTTTAACCCAAAATTGTAAACTGAACCACATCCCTGGTGCGACGTGTGCTAGACTTGGTCATTCTCTATCGCATGTAAAAATCTGGAGAAGCAGCACCCCTTAAAACCAAAATATGGTAGATTTGGCCTCCAGATCTCCGCATTTAATGGATCAAAGTTCACTGGACTTTTTTTGCCAAATGTGAGAGAAATCGTTGTAGATCAAATACTTGTCCGATTTTGAATATCTTCATCCCTTCCAGAGACATTCACCATCAAAGTTTAAAGTCATCCAAATCGCAACAAATTTTGCATGTTTTTGGCCCCTGAAATTTTTTAATTTAAGGCCCACCAAATTTTTGGACCTGCATTATAAAATACAAGAAACTTCCAACCACGATGCAAAATTTAATCGCAATCGGTCGAAGCAGCTTGGAGATATCTTGACGAAATAAAAAAAACATCTGCAGTAAAACTTAAGTCCGCTCCAAAAACTATCGTTTCCGGGTGGACTAATCCTGGACACTGCAAATGGTGGCGATAACATGAAAACAGTAAAAAAGCGCAATTATCACCTCCTTGCGGAAACCGAAGAAATATCCAAGAAACACGAGTGGAACGGAAATCCCCATCCACATGCACAGTATTGCCAGCATCGTGACAAATGGGACCTAAAAACACAGAAAACAACCACTGAATAAACACTGTGTGCGGAAAAAAGTGACCCCTCCCATCCAAAAAATGCCATAGCATGCACAATGTCTAGCGTAATTCAATAGCACATCCACAACTTTGTCTAATGTTCGCTCAAGTAAAAATTCCAACAAACTGAATTTTTTATATTTTTTTGTCTTTTATACTAACTCCTGAAATGCACGTATGCATGTATCTGCGATGTTGGAGATGGCAATTTCAGATGATCACCATAAAAAACTTACTACCTCTGCAATGAACCAACTAAAAAATTACGGCTGCTAATGCCTATCAGTAAAAGTACTGGTCTCTAATTGCTAACTTATCTTGCCACGTTATGGAAACCTTTTTACAGAACACAAAACTGAAGCAGATGCCAGAAAAGATCTAAATTAACATTATATAGATTTAAATATTATCACCCACACAGCTAATATCCAGCAATCAAAGACAAAGCTGGGAGCCAGCAAGAACTTAACATCAAATCTCTAGAATAAAATACTCATGAGTTTACTAACCGCTCCAGATGATCCCTTTGCCATGATGAAGAAGTTGAGAATGAAGCAACAACCACAGAGAACAGCCGGATACAACATCGCAGTCTGCAATCAAACAACCACATCTACCACCAGTGAAGAAGTCCTAAGCCCAAAGGGCACAGAGCTCATAGTGCAGCACTGACCTATGTCTCCTTAGTCCGACACACTCCCATATCAATGCACACGGAACTACGGCATCACAAAGTGTGCCTGTTTATGCCTAGTCATGACTCGATATATCGAAAATATCGATATATCATTTTCCATATCGACTTATTGTATTATATCGAAAAAAATATCAAATTTTATCTGTCCCATTGCTATAGCGTAGCACGGATTCTGTCATTCTGTCTGTAAACACTCCTACGGCCACAATTTTGATTCGATTTTGATAAAATTTTGCAGTCATTCAGGGACCGAAAAGTAAGATTGAGTTTGTTTGGGATAAAAATCTGATAACTCCTTCCCCTATTTTATCCCAATTTTTAAAAAAATTTGCATTATGGCCTATGGGGACTTCGAAGCAGTATAACTAGGTCCCCGTAAAAGTTAATTGTGCACTGTGTTTACCTACCCCCTATTTTTGGGGTTGGGCAATCTTACGGTGTTATTTAAATTTACCCACTATCGACCCCTGTTGCCATAGCAACCATTCAAAAGTTGCAAAATTTTGCATTACAGCCAATGTAGATTTCGCAGCGGTATAACACGGTCCCCGTAAAAGATAATTGCACGCTGTTTTCACCTACCCTCCTATTTTCGGGCACACGCTATCCGATGGTGTCATTTACATTTCTCCCCTGCCAACCCACATTGCCATGGCAACAAATTTTGGGACAAAATTGACTATAACTCGGCTCCCACGAAAAATGCAGCTGCTACGCTAAATAGCGTGGCAATGGGACAGATACCTTGTTCCGCAGAACGTATTTCTAGTTTGATATATCGCCATATTTTTTAATATATTGTGATATTCTGGATATATCACAATATTTTATGCCAAACATTTATATTTTCACAATATTTGTAATCACAATGTTGGTAATTTTGTACAGTGAATAACTTAACATGAAATGAAGTTACAAAACAGCATTCCCCTACGAGTCCAGCTCCATGACGTAACTGTTAACGTTTACGGCCATTATGTGTAGTTCTTAGGTGCTGCATTACCAAAATATCGACAACAAACAAAGAAAATGATATACTAACCAGAACAAACTAACAACATAGTGTCGTAATTAAACAACAATCTAGTTAATTAAGTTCACCGACAAACTTTTAGTACCCACGTAAAGCACACTGTCTTGCTATATGTTCACATCTTTTTCCTGGACTTGTATAAGATTTGCATACTTATTATTTTTAAAATATCGACATCAATATCGATATCACTATATTTTGTAAAATATCGTATAGATATCGTATCAAAATTGAAATACCGATATCAAGTCATCACTATTTATGCCCCAGCTTCCACTGCTACTCACTGTGCCTACCCACACTGATCCTGACCTTTCCATGCATTATCACAAGTTATGTTGGACGCCACAAAAGTCAATTTTAATTGTTGCAAGTCGGCCGAAGTAATATAACCGCATCACGCATAGATGCATGAGGCACTAAAAGGAAAGCTGATGAGCTTTAAAAATCCAAGAAAATCATCAAAATCTCTCTACAGACGTAAGTACGAGAATTGATCAATAAGTAATGAGGATCAATGTATTACACTTAAATTTTTCACAATTTATACATCAGTAAAAACAACATTTTCCATGAACAAGTATAGGTTTGTTGCTGATGTGACGTCATGTTAATTTGCGATGTCATAGACCATCATATAAAAACGATTCGCCGCATCGGTGCAAACAACACTGAATCGTACCTAGTGGACATCACAGAGAGAAAATTTCATATATCAAAATCGACGATAATTACTGGGGGTTTCGTCGTTATTGTGTGCAGGATGATCTTATTGTATGAAGGCAGAGCCGCCAACATTTTGTTGGGCAATCATTGACTTGTGGTCTGGTCTGCAGTACTGGATTTATGGCAGGGTGTGCGGGGCTCGCTCACAGGCACCCGCACATTGAGTGCCTTCGGGCAACAAGTCAAGATGTTGATAATCTCTTCGTCAACACAACAGATGTTATAAACTGTTGACTTTTCGATAAAATTTAACTGGTAACGTTCAATTTTGATGCGACCTCACAATTAGCTCTAGCGCTCTTATTTACGGCCACAGCAGATCTAAGCTATCCAGATCTAAGCTATCCTATATTCGTAGTTGCAAACAAGACATTCATAGACGTATTTGCTAGCGCTTTCAGAAAATCAGATGATTAAGAACACCACATTGCTAAATTCGACTGCAGGCTGGAGAATTATCGTGCAACAACGAGCCTAATTCTATGCTGTTCGCGTTAACACTCCAAATCGTTTTTGTTTAATTCACTGTGACATCATAAATTACAATGACGTCACATCCGCAACAAACCCATATGTGTTCGTAAAAAATGTACTTTTTACTGATACCATATAGACTGTAAAAATATATTTAAGTCTAATACATTGATTCTCATTACTTGTCGATCAACCCTCATATTTCAGCAATGACCACCCACCAGCAATGCTGCCTGCTTCCACTGCATGCCACGAAGAGTCTTGTACAGTCTGGCTGAGTAGAAACCAGCCACCAGTCTGCACTCACATAATAATAATCAAAATATAATGTAAACAAAAGAAAAATCCTTCCCGAGCCTTAAGGCCCATAGGGCAGCACTGATCTCCGTTTCCTTAGCCCTCAGCCAGATACGCTGGTGGCGTGGCGTAGCTGGTAACGTGTTTCGGCTGAAACGAAGTTACTCTATGCCGGGCTCGGTTAGTACCGCGATGGGTGACTGCCAGCGGGCAGGTAAACCATCTCAGTGCAAAGCCTGCCAGCTAGGTCGACTCAGCCTTCTACCCTCCGTGGGACGGTAAAATGAGTAGTAACTCATTTACATAAGTTACGGAAGGTGGGGACCTTGGTACAGCTGACTTGGGTGGCCTAGCCGGCCGCTGCGCCAGCCTGTGTCTGCAGGCTGCACACGGTGGCCGTGCGGCAGGCGACTCTGGCTAGTGACGAAAGCGCATTAGAGGCGTGTTTGCGACGATGCGCTATACAAATTGACGACCTTTACTTTTACTTTACTTTACTTTGCTACCATGTGCTAAGCCTACAGATTGGATGAGGAAATTTGCTTGTCGTAGGCAATCCTGCTGCAGTTAAGCCGGTGGCGGTTTGCTGCGGTTCACGTAGAGAATAGTCGTTTGAACTCAGTATCATCGTAGCAGTTGGCGCTGCTGTCTGTGAGCACATCGCCACACAGTGCGCGCCGGCCCGCGAACCCAGTTGCGGCCGCGTGCCGTCGACGCGCGAGACGACTATCTGAGGAGTTCGGATGTTGACGCAATCTAGTTGGTAAGTTGTGTCACAGACAGATCATATCTCTCCCGCCGCGAAGTCATTGCGTTTCTTGCGCTGTTATACGAAAGCGTAGCGTCTACGAAGTCTATTTACAGCCGTTTGCTCTCATCTTGCCTTCGTTTCACGGTGCTTGAACTTGGGTCTTCGATCATGTTGATACTGTTACTGTTTATCGTTGCACTGACGTTTTCGGCTGGCGGGCGAATCGCTTCGTGCGACTGCGAAGCGTTCTCGAAGTTGCCCAGAAGAAATCCATCCGAGTGTCGATGACTGGAAGCAGAGGTTGTTTCCGCGCCGACATATGCATTATCGAAAGGTTTATTGTTTCGTGCAACGAATAAGTTAGTAACGGACATCTGGTTGATGTTCTCGTCGCTTCGTCAGTTCGAATGTCGGTTCGGACGCCCTGCCGAGTTTTGCGCTTGATCCTACCCTGACCGCAGAATGATGTCGTTGCTGTGGGGTGGCCCCGTGTCGCCAGCGGGCGTGGTCATGCACGGTATGGTCTCTGACCACAGCCGCCGGTGTCGGGTGGTAGCCTATGTCTGGTGACAGCGTATCCCGCAGTTGGAGTTCAGCTTCTCATTGCGTCAGTGGTCTTGCAGGCTAATACGCTACATTTTAAACCAATTTTTGAACCCCTTTGAAAAAATTGTAAAGGGGGCCCTGGTCCCCGATGGGGGTGCACAAGTAAGACTTGAATATCCTCTAGCGCCTGTAAAAATTTGGGGGCGCAGCACCCCAGGGGCCCACGCATTTCGGAGATCTCGCGTTGAAACAAAAAAAAATTTAAAAAACTAGAAATTTAAGGCAAAGCCCAACGTGAGTCCGCCCGGCGCCCCAAGTCCGATTTGGCCGGCACTCAAATGCATTAGTATATGCAGAACGCGCACTGTTGACTTTAGGTGTGTAAACATTAGCCGCGTAATCTCTGGTATTGGTGGACCAAAGTTCACCAAATTTTTTATTCAACGCGGGAGGGATTAATCGTACTTGATAACGCCGTTTGCTGCGTGTCGATATCTCTATCCAGTCCAGAGATATTTGCGGTCAAACTCGAATGTCTTCGTAAAACATACTAAATTTTGGACGTTTTTGTCCTCTCAAATTTTAAGGGGCGGTGCCCCCCGCGAAAAAAATTGTACACAGGTTATTACCCCCATCTAGCAGCACGTCACGTGGCAAAGTTTCATGAAGCTACTCCCTTTGGATCCAAAGTTCTGGCAGCTAATACGAGATATTTAAGCCAATTTTTGACCACCCTTTGAAAAAAATTGTCAATATCTCTATCCAGTACAGAGATATTTGCGGTCAAACTCGAACGTTGTTGTAAAACGTACTAAATTTTTGACGTTTTTGAGCTCTCAAATTTTAAGGGGTTTTTTTCATTCATTTCAATATGCATTATGCTTGTTCTGCTTTTCCCGGGTAGTGCAGGAACAGACGCTGGGCAAGGTGGGAGCATAAACAATTATTTAATAGCCAGTTGTATCGAAAATATTCCTGCCATAAATTATAATTATCTGCTAATCTTTCTTCAAGTTACGATCGATAATGTCGGGAATATTTTACCAGTTTTTCTATTTATTTCAATGCATTTTTCGCTTGATCTGTTTTTCCTAAGTAGCGCAGAAGCCATAGGTCATTTATGTTGAATCATTAAAAGCTTGTCAGCAGCTATTGTTACGGTAAGCAACAAGTGAACGTCTATCTGCAAGCGCTAGATGAGCCAACAGCGGTAAAATAACGACGTTTTATGGGGGTACTTCTCTCTGACGGTCTATGGGAAAAGGCATATTTTAACCCTCAGCTAACCCAAAACCCCTGAACCGATCGTCACCGAATTTAAATGGTGTGATTGCGTTGTTGACGCCTACCACCAAAAATTGGGCTCAATCCGCCCAGGGGTTTTTGCTCCCCATAATAGGTGACACAAAAGTAAAAGGTCCTGCTACGGATCCTGCTATAGCGCTTCGTACATGCGCCAGGCTCATTCGTCGACTTCTGGTAATAAAACAGCAAATAGATATGTAAAATACTTACCAGTTTAAAACTGTGTGTAAGGACGATGTGATGATATCAGTCTTCTAAAACAGCAAAAATCATTTGGGTAACCTTAGATGGGGCTATGCATATGGCGTCCTTAAAAGCTGACTTTAGTTGGTAATCACTAACATAGTCTAAAGCCAAATGGAGGGTCGAAAATTGGCTTAAAATGTAGCGTATTAGCAGCGAGAACTTTGGAGCCAAAGGGAGTAGCTTCATGAAACTTTGCCACGTGACGTGCTGTTAGATAGGGGTGATAACGCGAGTACAACTTTTAGGGGGCGCCGCCCCCTTCAATAATTTCCATTTATCCAGATATGTGGGCCCTAACAGCCAGTCAATTACAAAGTTTGACTGTTATGCAGCATTATGTTTACCAGATGACGTTCAGAAAAATGTTTTGAATTGAGGAAGAGACTAGTGAAGTCCGGATTGGTCTGGAGCAAAACATTATCGATGCTGCTGTCAATGAATAGAGAAAGAATTATGTTCTCACAATGGGCCGATATTTCGAACAATTTTACTGTAGGCAGTTGAAAATGGACAACTGAATAAAATGCCGAAATATCAGAAATGCGAACAAAATGTGTTTTATGTGTTTTATGCGTTAGGCCTATGTTGATTAAAAATTCATATCGCATTGGATAATAAAAATAATATTTTGTTAGATCTGCTTTACCCAGGTAGTGCAGAAACAGACGCTGGTTGAGGAAGGAAATTGAATAATCATTTAATGGCCAGTTGTCTCTGAAATACTCCTATCAAAACTTATTAAAATCTGATAATTTTTCTTCAAGTTACGATCGAAACTGTTTGGGATGTTTTTGGGACACAGTGTATAATTACTGTTATAGTCTCCTCGTTTTCACCAGTGATGCTATTCCTTGTCCTTGTCATGGAGGAAAAGTCCTACTCCTAATGTTTGACATTCAAGTTCTTCTTAACACCACTACTTTTCACATTTTTAAGTATGTCCTTATCAGCGGACTGCAGTCAGCGTTTAACTCTTAACAAATATGAGATCTTCAACGTAGAGCGTTATCTTCGGGTCGCTGAACGAGATGTCTTTGTATACGTCGTAGCCGCGCTGTTTCATGAAGTCCGCGTACGCACTCTTGCCGGACTTACCGTGAACGTACTCCACTGACAGTACACTGACGTTGAGCTGATGAAATGGAATCGTTCGCAGAATCTGCGCGCAAAGATTGTACAGAGGCGTCGCGTCGTGGCAATTGCCCTCGCCGTCTCAGTTCTAGCGTGTCAAAAACCTTTTTTATAAAAAGAACAAAACTTAGGCTGAAAAATCCCCCATTTTGTGGGGAGGGAGAATATAAAGGCAAAATTGAAGTTTTGAACACCCATATCAGAAATTTATGGCTGTCTGTCGCAGACTGTCGGAAAATTGCGTCGCTTTACGCGCAAGAGCTAGCATAGATAGCTAGACTTATTATAGCGCGTAATGGCTATAACAATTCTCTCTTGGTGTCTGTCTGTCCGTCTGGCACAACCTGGTACCGATTAGAGCCCAGGTCAGATTGAGACTTCAAGTTTTCATCGTATTATAGCCTAGAGTCTTTAGTCTTTCACGACAAAATTTCATGCTGCTGGGTAAGGGGGTCTCCACGAACGAGGGGGAGAAAGAGGGGCACCCTCCCCCTAAAAAGGCGCGTTATTTTACTGCTATCTGCTTGTCTAGCGTCGAAATAGTTGCAGATTAGCTCAGACATGCTACTTATCATAACATGCACTGGGAACGATCTTCTTAGGGGTGTCAACATCGATGACCTTGAATGACCTTGAACCACAAAGATAAAGAATTTTAGTGAAGTTTTCGCGATTTTAAGCTGCGACACACATTTTAAAAGTGAACTCCGCCGAAATGGCTAGAGATAGGGCCTAGACCAAGACAACATATGTACGAAATTTGCAGCGTTAAATGTAGATTTTAGCAGACAAAGTCTTCGACGAGGCCTGCGCACGCGGGTGTCAAAGACAGGTCCCCCAAAAGTGGTTATTTTTTCGCTGTTGGCTTGTCTATCGTGACAATAAATCTGAGCTAATGCTCATTAGACGCGTGGGATCTTATAGCAGACTGTAGCAGTTCCTGTTCGCATATTGTTTCGGACTATCTCCATCCATTTCGTCGCAATTCACTCTTTTGTAGCTAAAAATTGCAAAAAGTTACTAAAAGCCCCATTTTTTTGATTCTAGGTCATTTAAGTTCATCGATATTGACACCAATAAAACGCACGCTTGTTATGGTAAGCAGCATGTCTGAGCTTATCTGCAAGCGTTTTAACTTTAAACGCTAGACAGACCAATAGCGGAAAAAATAACCGCTTTTTAAAGGAGTAACCTTGTTTGACACCTTCGTGTGTGAGCCGTTTGTAAACGTAGAGGGTCGGGACTTCGACTGAAAAATCTACAGTCAATGACGAAAATATTATATGCAGGATGTCTTGGTCTATCTCCAGCCATTTCGGCGCAATTCACTCTTGAAAAGTGAGTCGCTGCCGAAAATCGCCAAAAATACTAACACTTCCTATTTTGAAGGCTCGTGGTCATTCGAGATCATTGATGTTGGCAACTTTAAAAAGTTCGTCGCCAGTACTTCTTATGTTAAGCAGCATGTCTGTGCTTATCTGCAACAATTTTTACGCTAGACAAGCCAATAGCAGTAAAATAACGTCTTTTAGAGGGGTGTCCCTCTTTCTCCCCCTCATTCGTGGGACCTCCTTTAGCTAGCGACATGAAATTTTATTACGAAATACTAGAGACTCTGAGTTATCATATGGTGAAAACTTGAATTTTCTGTCTAGCTTGAGCTTCGAATGGTGCCGGGACGTAACATGTAAACAGCGTCGATTGATTTCATATATGTAAATGTGACTGTTATTTTTTGACGTACTAAAGCATTTTAGTTTAAGGCCAAAATATACCGTCTAGCTTAGTAGCTGTAGCTTTATTCTCATTACTTTAATATAGCCTAATATTTTATGTTCTTGCCGTTACTTTAAAACGTCTTAATTAACATCGCCTCTGGAAGATTACGTTACGCTGCCTGAAAACGTGCAAAAAGCGACAGAAATGAACTGCAGCGGAATAAACCGAAATCTCAGTTCAGTTCAGTTGCGTCTATTGTGTTAAAGTCAGGAATGTGCAGTCGAGCTGAACTAAACTACAAATTTGTCAGCGAATTTCATTCATTTCTGTCGTTCTGTACACGCGTTTTAAGTCTGTCGAACCTCCAGCTCGTATCCCTCGACGTCAAGACTGAGGTAGTCGACGGTAGACTGGTTCAACGCCACGAGCAGGGCGTGCAGAGGGAAGCAGGGAACCAGTTTAAAGTCCTTCACGGTCGGCTTCCACTTGGACAACAGCCGACCCTGGCCTCCAATTGACTCCCTAAACGCCATCTATACAGCCGTCACACGAACACAAAGTTTGTACTGGAATGCACATGTACTCGTATTGTATGCCTAAGTAGTGGTTTCAGACTGGTCCCGACCTCCCGCTACCAAATTTGCATGTTGTCAGACAGTAGTCAGTAGCACTCCGCAGTACGGTCGGCTAAGCTATCCTAGCGACAGCTGGGCTTCTTCTACTTATTTCGTGACATTTTGTCTAACATTAGGCCTACGCAACAGCTCACAAAAACAAAGTCACAAAAATAAATAGTACCCATAGTAAACATATTGCATCATAAGTATAACAGACTACATATGCAAATAGTTTTGTTTTACGTAGTGAAACTTCAAATCAAGGCACCCGAAAAATGCACCAATATTTTTGAAGATTCAATGAAAAAATCAGAAACGGAGGACAGCCACTAAAAGCACAGGATGCTTTACGCCTTAATTTGCCTTAGGTACTCGTAAGCTACTATTGACTTTCGCGGTGACTATTCGTCGAATTTCGTCGTCTGGCTGGTGCTGCCCCTCCTTGGTGTCATGCTATTACATTGAGGGTGTGTAGGTGTGTGTGTGTGTGTGTGTGTGTGTGTGTGTGCACTTCAGCGTGAGTAGGCTTACCTGAGTGACGTAAGGCTGAGGACTGAGACAAGCGTTGATGCTCCACGACCGACGACTTTTGCCAATGAGCTGCGTGTAGAAGTAAGGGTCCATCTCCACTAGCAGTCCAGTCCAGTCACGTTTTCGCTCCAGCCACATAGTATTTGATGACCGTTCTCCGTCCAAAGCTCCACACTCCACGAAAAAACCGCCGCGCTGACGCAAGGCACAACTTTTTCATATATTTATGGTGCGACTGCCGCTGTTAGCTGTGTGTCCGTTCGTCAGTCTGTCTGTCCGTCCGGAAGGTTGATGTATTTCGGTCTTGTCGTTAAGTTACGTGCAAAGCAATTATATTTGTGCAGAGCTAATAGTTCTTTCAAAGCTGAAGCTCTTAACGAAAATCATGAAGTTGTTCAATGGTTCATAATTAATCAACAAAATCACCGGAAACAGATTGTCACTAATAGTGGCCTATAATAATAGAGACTCACTATTATTATAGGCCTAGTATGAACCGAATCTTTATAAATTCTGTGACGATTCTGTGACGACTGACGACTAATCTCACGATCAAGTGCCGTCTTATAGTAGGTTAGTAATTCTGTCTGTCCGTCTGTCACACGGGTAGATCAGTCAAAAATGGCGCAAGTTAGAATCACCAAATTTTCACCGTCGGCTGCCTGGAAGACTCTAGTTTCAGTAACCGTAAAGCTTTTCCATAAATTCGAGAAGGGTCCCCCAAGCGAGAACGCTGCATGAATGAGAGGAGAGTAAGAAAAATTTGCGATTTTTAGCCAATAAGTCGCTGTATCTCAGTAACGGTGCGAGATAAAGCCTAGGTTACTATTTTATCATCAAACTGCTCGACAGACAGCCGAAAGTATCACCGGAACAGAGATGGGTCGAAACGTAGCTACTGTATCAGATGCTGATATTCGCCCTTGTCATCCCGGTTGGCGATGATGAGGTGAATCCAAAATCTAGGCCTGCGTTTTCTTTTTTGCGCAACACATGTGCAACAAGCTGCTGCTCCCAACAGCAAAAATTGTTCGTATTTGTCGGCCATATTCATTGTCATTAATATTCTTTACAAAAAATGTTTCCACCCGTTTTAACGCGTTGCAACGCGCTTCAACGCGCGTTGCGGCGCGTTTAAACGCGTTCAAACGCAACGCAACGCGCAACAGTAGTGGAAGTAGATTTTTAGACTGACAGTTTGCGAACAAGAACTGCTATAGGCTTTCGCACGTCTCGTGAGCATTAGCTCCAATTTTTTGTACCTTTTGCTTGAAAATGACGTCGACCTCGCGAGATTGCGGCGTATTGAACGGAGTTCGAGACAACTTGATCATGTGCGTAGACGGCGGATCCAGCATATCGACGATCAAGCGTATCAGATCCGGATCAGCGGCTGTGGATCGTCGTTCCACCAGGGTGGCCAGGCGTGCCGCCACGTCGTCGTCATACTCTGTGATCACGTGGTTCAGCTGCCGGAAGTTATGCGCGCTCTGTTTGGTACTGGACGGCGGAGACTGGTGGTCGATGAGTTTATCCTCGCTGTACGCGACTGACTGAAAGGTTGTCGGACAGATTGAGATGGAAATCTGGCTTAAATTTTTCACAGTTAAAACGATAACGACAACGACCATGACGGCAAGAGCGACAACCATTGGCCGCCGAGCTTTCATCACATCCATGAACTAAACACCGTATTACAGGTGTGCCAAAAAAATGACCCAACTTGTTTTTGTCAGAACTTCGTCAAACCTTCACCAAATTTGATAGTTTTTGGCATGCTGATAGCCAAGACGATAGAAATATGCCAAGTGCACTCACTGTCCACCTCACCTTGTTTATGTCAACACACTACCGTGTAAAACGCAGATGTTCCAAATTGTTGCATAATGTACAGTTGTTGTCTCCGTAAAAGTTCTATCAAGCACACAATAAACCAAAATCCGATTCATTCAGCAAAATTATAAATTTTTTATAACAACTTGCTTTCAAATTAAAAGAATTTTTCTCTTTCAAATTAAGAGAATTTATGTCCAAAATGTACACAATGGCTTAGACGTGATGCAGGGGCGCCACTTAGGGAGGGGGCCTGGAAGGGTCTACGGACCCCCAAGGATTTACAATTTTCCCTGTAAATCGTACCTTTGAAACAATGTTACTGCTGCAAAAAAACAATACGTTACGCAGACTTAGACTCCCAAGGATCACTGACAGCCCAACAATTTACTGAAATGACGCCCCTGACGTGACACCACGGCTGACAGTGGCATTAACGATCAACTGATCAAAATGCACAGCACTCATTCATGGATAAAATGTGTTTTAAGCTCATCAATCAGTTATTTTGTTGTCTGCTGTTTTCAACATAAAATGCTTAATACCACAAAATTATTAAATCTCATGGTGTCCTTTGTGGAATTGATAATGCACAAGTGAGCAATCTGATACTAGTAATCACCGCATAATGTATCAATTTGGACCAGCTGTGTTTTACATGGTAGTGCGTTAACACAAATTACGTCAGGTGGACAGTGAGATTGCCTTACATATTTCTATCGTCTTGGCTATCTGTGTGCCAAAAATTATCAAATTTGGTGGAGATTTGACGAAGTTCTGACAAAAACAAGTTGGATCATTTTTGGCACACTCTGTATGTCATTCTATTCAACATACAACTGCACGGACTGACAGTGTTTTGTACTTCGATTCCGCGTTTGAACAGCTGCCGCTATGAGAGACCGCAAATTACATTCTTGATTTTCACCGCTAAAAAGTCAAGCGACCCGAGGATCGATAATGTTACTAGTTACAGTTGTTAAGTAGTAGTCAGCTGCAGTATTAATAATGGTCGTAGTAGTAGATAGTTACAGCGAGTATCAAGCATATTCAATTCTGTAAAATGTTCAATTATTTAAAAAATGTTTAAAAACACGCATAGATGTTACCGTTGTCACGTAGGGTATACACATTGTCTGTCTTTGATCGTAATTTTTGTAGCTTAGATGTTAATTCACTGAGAGAATCCAATGCTACAAAATCTTCTAAAACTAATGTTTACATAACTGAGCACATGTACAATAAGCGCATTTGTATGAACACAGTGTAGTATTATAAACCTATAGTACGATAAATTTCTTAATTTTTTAATGATTAATATTTCGCTACATTTGTTCGGCAATGAATTCATAATTTTATTGATCGCAGTGTTTTACCAGTATACGTTCGGCCGTGTATGAAGGCTGCTGACCACTATAAGTTCAAACTTGCATCTCATCACTCTGCGTGGCGAATGAAACATCAACCAAAGTTCGCCAACTGCAAATAAATATAATTGCAAATATCGATCAACGTTTGTACGAGCAGTGAACACGCAGTCCTTCAGTCAGCCGTCGACATCGCGCCAGCTTGAAGTGATGTTTTTACGCTATAAATCCAATTCTATACTGATATTGACGCAAGTCTTAACAGGTTGACTGCCAACTTCCTCATAGGGTGGACAGATTTATTTTTATACTAAATCTCTGTTCTTTTTAAAATTTTAGATCGTCAACTGTACAACGTTAAAATGCACGTGTATCTGCATGAGTTCTGTTATTTAGGTGATGCTAAGAACTGAAACGGAACCAGTTGTCTGCAGTTTGCAGTGTTAGATTTTTTCACATCTTCACGAACTGTAATAAACATTTAATGAACATCTAACAGTGTATTCATATGAAGTATACTGTGGTTCAAATGTTATAAACAAACTGTGTAATATTTCAATATGCCTAAATTTTAATTGTGTTACTGTGTAAAATATGAGTGGTCAGAAATAGAGAGCAAGTAAAAAATTGCGCAGTCTAGTTGCATGTTACATTTGGTGCAAAACAACAATCCAAACTTTAAAATTACCTTTAAAATTGCCACAATGGTAGTATACTGTCGAAGAAATTAATCATTTATTTTCAAATAAAATTTTTAAAAACATATCAGACCCAAAACATGTACATGTATAGAGATACAGTCATCTGCTAAAACTCCCATGTTACTGGTTACTACAGGCTCATCTGAGAGTGCTTCAATACGTTATTGTTGTTTGAAATGGTATTATTGTTACAGTTTAAAGATCAGCTATCATCTGACCCAATGCAGTTTGGATTTAAATCCAAATCAAGTTGCAGTCATGCTATATTTGCGTTTAAAACTACTGTTGACAGTAGCGGATCCAACGGCCCTAGGGGGGGGCGAGCCGGCTCCGCCCCCCCCCCTTTGGGCGACTCATAGACGCCGTCACTGTACTATGAGAAATGGTCGTTTTAAACTTCTCAAAAGTTACCAATGTTAAGAACCTCTTCCTGTTGAGGATATATGTCTGTCGCCACTTCGAAATATGATCTCTGTCTTAGAGTCAGTTGGATTATTTTTCAAGTACTCTTCTAAACGCCAAAGACAATTTGAACAGGCTGTTGAGAGACACACTGCAAACTCAGTGGATGTGTAAGAACGGTAAAAAGTGACGACAGCAATCGCCATGCTGAAGTCAGTGATGACGATGCTGTGGAATCGGATGAGGACATCAGTGACTGTGAGGACACTGATAGGCTGATAGCCTGCGAGTCTAATCATGATCAAAGTCATTCTGAATCTACGTCAGATAGTGCAAATGATGCAGAACTTGACTAGAAATTTGGGGCAAAGCCCAACGCGAGTCCGCCCGGCGCCCTAAGTCCGATTGGGGGAAAATTTAGAGGGGTGAAATTCCCCCGGTAGCAAATTCACGTGGCCCGCACACAAATGCATTAGCATACGCAAAACGCGCACTATTGACTTAGGGTGGGTAAACATTAGCCGCGTAATCTCTGGTGTTGGTGGATCAAAGTTCACCCAATTTTTTAATCAACGCAGTATTAATTGGACTTGATAACGCTTTTTACCGCTTGTCGATAACTCTATTCGTTCTAGAGATATTTGCAGTCAAACTCGAAAGTTGTCGTAAAACGTACTAAATTTTGGACGTTTGTTGCC
>Ga0209367_1001918_pt1 | contig 26691 bp, 10 predicted proteins | sample WorMetLIZISLAND2_FD_187412 | JGI IMG/M metagenome (GOLD analysis project Ga0209367, IMG submission 187412) | Marine gutless worms symbiont microbial communities from Max Planck institute for Marine Microbiology, Germany - Olavius geniculatus... ... | reverse complement strand
AAACGTAATAATTAACTCAATTGTGGCATACACTGTATGCTGGTAAACTCATCATTTTGATGCAAAGGAGCAAAAGTTGAAAATGTCGGTAATTTACGGCCATAGGCCTACTAATTACTGCAATTGACCCGCGTTATCTGATGCGATTTCGTGCGTTTCCTCGCGTTATTTTTATTTTTTTTCTGGCAAGTGGCGGAACCCCTGAAAGAGGTTCGCGGAACCCCGGTTGAAAAACACTGATTTAAGCAGTTTAATTATTTATATTAACCAGCCTTCTGTCTACTGCCTTTTAGTCTGCTTTTTGAGACAGCATGAAAGGTACTTTGCATAGTAATAAGTCTTTTTCTAGCAGTTTTCATAAGTTAAGTTCTGTTGAAGCAATAATTTGACATGACGTCGAAAATTGTTTGCATTAAAAGATAAAAAAAATAGTTGAAGTGTTGGGCTAATTGATTGCACCAATTGCATCTCTGAGTTAACTGACGTGTACTTTTTTTGACTTGAGTACAAAGTCATATAATTTCTGTGTTCATTTAGTCAGTGGTTACTGTGTTTTATGTATATCTACTGAGAGTGATGGTTAAATTAGTTCAATATGTTAATCAGCAGAATGTGACAGAAAGGTAATGAAATAGTCTTATTTCCATTCTGAGTTATCAACATTTAGACATGTAACTACCATACATTGATTCATAGGGAAGTTAGGAGTGCCAGCTTTGAATTGGACATCATAATACATAGCAAACTGCAGTCATTGCTCAGCTGATAGTACAATAGTGAATAAAGCTATACCTGCTGTGTGTTATCCAGTGGTGCGGTGGCACTGGATGAACGTATTGAGCCTGGAGACATGATTTTGGAGGTGAACGGAGTTAGTTTTGAGCGCATGAGTAATGATGACGCTGTCCGCACTCTTAGAGAAGCCGTCCAACGTCCTGGGTACTGTCTTATGTCATTATTTCATCTTCAGTCTGAATAGTGATTATTGTAATAGTGTATGCTTGCACTGATTAATGATTAAGGGCTTGTTTTTCCATCGCCAGTCAAATCAAATTTGATGTCCGATTTACTGATCTCCTATCAACTTGTTCAGAATTCATCGTCGATCAACTGTGTTTAGTTTTCCATACATTTTTGATCTCTGATTATGTGATCTGCAGTTTGTTAATTTACCATCAACTGAGCCTAATTATGCTGATCTGATTAGCTGACAGTGACCTCGATTTGCGGTGTTGTACTAATTACCCAGCATGCATTGTGAGTGCACGACGTAGCCATGAAACATTATAATAGCAATGAGTCGTCTGCTGTCTAAGGCATTCTATCGTTTGTCGATACGGGAGCATCCGTCATTTTATTTCTTCACAAAACACTATACGCAGTATAAACTGATTATCAGTGGTGATTGATCACCATGATTGGAACTTCATTTTAGTGTATAAACTGCCGTTCTGCGAAGTGAAGTGATGTTTCTGGTGTGGTGCGAACAACAACAAACTGCAGATCGTCCATGTTTTATCTCAGTTATCTGACTTGATCGGCCAATATTCAGTAATCAGCTTGATGAGAGATTTGATGGACAATCAGTTGCTAATTGGCGATGGAAAAACAGTCATTGAGATGATCTCTGATCAAGTCCCAACATTGATCAGAGATCAACTTGATCAGCCATCAAATGTGCATCGATAAATGGGATGAAAATGTGTGGTTAATTTTAATGCATAGTTTATTGCTAATCTTCTGGAGAATGCTAGTGAAATTCTTCTGAAAGTGGCAGAGTAAAGACAAAATGTCGATATTTAATTTTTACTCATGATCAAGTTTTTGTTTGATTGTTTTGTACTTTTATGTCTGTCATTGCCTTGTTTGTACTGTCTGTTGACACTTGTAGTGCCATTTGGAAAAATAACTCTGGGACACATATTTCACAGCAGCTGTGTGTAGATGGGTCCCTGGGTTAACTTGTTTTTTTACTGAAAAGGACTTGTTTAGAACATCATGTTCCTATCACTGAGTGTAATCATAGCACCGAACACTGAACATTGAGTGAAATTATTTACTGATATGCTCAGCATTGTTATGTACTTTCTAATTTATGTACTTGCTGTGAGGTCATCAGTAATTGACTCACACCTGTTATGTTGTTTGCTTGCAGCCCTATAACACTGGTAGTTGCCAAATGCTGGGATCCTAATCCGAAGGGTTACCTGACAATCCCACGACAGGAGCCAGTGCGGCCGATAGACCCGTCGGCTTGGGTGAACCACACGGAGGCCGTGCGTAATATGGAGATGTGGGGTCGAACTGGGCCGCCATCAATCAGTACTGTGACTTCTACCAGCTCTTCGCTGATCAGCTCCATTCCTGCCAACGAATGTACGTATTTTGAGTTGGTTTGGTGTTGTCACTTTTGCAGTTGACAAACTGAAGCTGTCCATCAGTCAACTTTTTAATCGCATTGTCTGATTCTTCAGTTACACTTAATTGCAATAATATGGTTTGTTTGCCAATAGGCATTGTGAAGTGACAAAAGGTTATCTTGCTGCTGAGTATATTGGCCTTCATAGTTGTATAGCTGATGCAACAGAAGTCTAGTGTTCTTAGTTTTGTACCAGTAACGTGAAGGTTAGTGTGTTGGACCTGCGATCAACAGCTTGCAGGTTCGAATCTTGGTCACATTGCTGCCGGGCAATGACTGGGCAAGTTGTTCACACACATACATACTTAGGGCTATAATTTGGTACGTGTACTCGTGTAAAAACCGTACAGGTAATGAAGGATTATGGATTATGTTTGCTGTATTAATTTTGATAGCAACACAAGCTCACTGATGGCTTAAGATTTAGGAAACGGAAATGACCTCTGCATCCGTAGTCACTCACATACTCACTGGGTGGTTTTAGATATTGCAGTTGATCGATTTGCTATTGTTCTGCTGAGACATACACGCATTGTTGTTGTTATGTGTCTGTCATTACTTGTTACACATCATATGATGATGACGGTTAACTGGTGCTAGTTATTTTATATTGCAATGTTGTCATGAGTTTGTTGTATCATGTCTGCTCGGTGATGCATCCTTACACACGTGGTCTGTTTATGTGTATTGTTAAAGCTTTGCGAATAAAACAACAACATTTGTTTGTATTGTAGTGCTGCCTCGTCGCAATCACTCGTCGGCTGCATCCAGCTCGTCTCATAGCTCAAGAAGTACGTCGAAAGTTTTCTTTTTTGAGTTTTTACGCGCAACAGCAGCTACGGCTGTAGCACATCTTAGCCATTGCAGTTCTGTCACGGGTGAATCAGTCAAAAACGGTGCAAGCTAGGATCACCAAATCTTTGCCATCGGCTGGGCTAGGTGGAACACTCTAGTTTCGGGATCAGTAAAGCTTTTCCATAAATTCGAAAGGGGTCACCCCAAGCAAGGGTGCTAAATGACAGAGGGGTACCGAAAATTTGCAATTTCCAGCTGATATGGTGTTGGCTGAGCAAAACAGGTCATGCCCTCTGGCAAGTACGAGTAAAACACTATAGATAATTAGCCGTAGGTCGTCTGGCGCCATCTGGTGACTGTAGATTTTGTTTTACTGGGTTTTTAAATGTGCACCGCTGTTGCACGTTCCTCTTTGCATTATCGCTACTCTTGTCCATTAGTCTAGTAAATGGTGTTTGCCTGCATAATTTTCTTAAATATTTTTTGTTAACATTTTATGATGAATAGTCAGTCACAAGCCTAGTGGTGTTGCTGTTATGTGCAGCTTTTATGCAAAAGCTCCTGGTTGTTTAATTACTCTTATTATTTATCACGGTTGAAGCATTGATTCAGTGTCAGAAGGGACATGTTTGTTAAAGCAGTAATTTTGTTATTACTGATTTAATCTCTTTTATTTTGGTTTACCAGTTTGTGATGTGATAGTGTGGCAATTGCTTATGTGCACTGATCAGGTTACACAGACGTGAACCTGAATAAGAACACAGATATGGCAACCGTAGTACATGCAATGTCTCAGCCTGATTCTGGTCTGGAAGTCCGTGATCGAATGTGGCTTAAAATCACCATACCGCAAGCTTTCATCGGTTGGTAATTTTAAACATTTTTGTGTTTGAGCTTTTTGTGCTTACAGTCTGGAGCCGAAATCTATCGATATATACATATGGTGATCACTCGTCGAGTTATCGGTGGATGTTGTTACCGTGGTTCATTTTTGTCATATGTGATATCGTAATTTCAGGAAATGTCACATTTATTTTTATATATTGAAATTCATCATATAATGTGTTTCAAATATGCACACTGTGTAAGAAGACCCTTAATTTATGACAGTTAGGCTTGGTCGAAATAGTCCAAAATAACAGTTCTTACCGGCTATCTGTTTTTTTTGGTTATTTAACCAGCAGCAGATTTATGATTTGTAGTAATTTTTTTTTCATTCTGACTTTGATCTTACCTTAGACCTTAGTTCAACCCACATCCTGATGGATGCATTGGACAACTTGTTGATGCCATTCTACTCTGTCTGTCGCTAGTTCTTTGGCTTCTTTCCAGCTAATGTCCATATCCTTTAGATCTCGTCTGGTGATGTCCATCCAGTTTTCCTTGGCCATCCCGGCTTTCTCTTATGGCCCCTCAGTTCCCACTGTATTGCCTGATGGGCTATTCTACTCTGGAGTCCTCTATTCTCAGTACATGTTTTGACCATCTATAGGGTGCAGCAAAAAAGTAGCTCTTAAGTTTTTCACTGTTTTCTCAGCAACCATTATGAAATTTTAATTTGAAATTTTACATTTTTCTGGAACAAAACCTTCTACATCTAAATCCCAAGTAAAATGTAATTCTGTTGAAAAATGATAAAGTTATAGACTTTTTAACATGACCGCCTACCTATTTTTCAGCATGAAAATTTTTTAAGCTACTACACCAGTGCAGTAACGTCATTGAGACAACGCACTTAACTAATGATCAGATGCCAGAATTTTATTATTATTGTGAATGTTCGAAGTGTCCACCATCAGCTCCAAGCTCCAACGCAAGAAGCCTTCAGTCGATTACTTTGATAAGTCTTTCACAGCTTTGTCGATAAGTCCTTGTGGCAGGTTGCCCCAGATAATGTGAAGCGCTTCCTTGAATTCGGCAATTGTTTTCGGTTTTGTTTTAAGCTTGGAGTAAGCTTCCAACATTGCACTCCACACGCGATAGTCCATTGGGTTTATATTTGGCAAATTTGGAGGCCACTGGTTTTTTTGGTGATGAAATCTGGACATTTGGCCTGCAGCCCATTCCATGTGCTGTGTGTGCTGTCGTGCCATCCTGCTGGAAGATGAACCCGGTGGGAGCTGGCGACTGCTTTCAAAGAACGATAACTAAGTGATAATTTATAAACAGAATTAATTACTGTTTATCAAAACGTCAATGTGACCAGTGTTCCTACAGGTCAGGGAAAACTGGAAAATGTCAGGAAATTTGTGTTGTCAGGGAAATGTCATGGAAAAATATTATTTTTGTAAAGTCAGGGAAAATGATTTTGCATTATGCAGACTGCAGATGACTGTGATTTTTTGCATCTCCAAATATTAAACAGCGGGCAAATTTGCGGCTTACATTGAACGTTCAAAAGCTAGATGTGTTTCAGCTTCAGGGGGTTTTGCCCCTGGCCGTCCGATCAGGGCCTCTGTCATTTGCATTATTGTTCTATTAATACCAGTTCATTACTTAATACCGTTTATGACGTTGTGCGATAGGGTTATTGTTTCGATAATATCAGGGAAATTGTCATTCCATGACTGGAAAACACAGGGAATTTTGCTACAGAAAACCTGTAGGAACCCTGTGTGATGTCATCGGCAGTAATGTTGTAACGGGTTTTTGAAAATTAAATAGCATTTTTAGCTTGAACATTTTTAATGATAACAAATCTGTAGGTGGTCATGTTAAAAAGTCTATATACTTTGTCACTGTCAATGTCGGTATTAAATTTACATAGCGCAATGTCATAAAGCATCTCTATTGTGCTGAATGCACTAATATCTCGCGAACAGTACAATTTTAAAGCTGCTGCTGCAGAGTGAAGGATCAGCTGACCTGATCATGCACGTTTATCGTCGTCAGAACGTGTGTGTCGGTAGCATTTTTCCGCGGCTCTTTTCAACAGAATCACATTTTATTTAGCATGTAAAAGGTTTCATTAAAATCGTAAACAGTTGCTGAGAAAACAGCAAAAACTTTAGGGGCTACTTTTTTGCTGCACCCTGTATGCCCACTCTTGAACTGCACAGTAACATAATGGAGGCTGTAACTGCACATCTGTTTTGCATACTGGTTGTAAAATCTTTTGTGTTGTTATGGATGCTTTACAGTGCATCTTTACTCCTGTGGTTTTTGTCTTTAGGTTCAGAGATGGTGGACTGGTTGTACAGTCATGTCGAGGGCTTTGTTGATCGTCGTGATGCTCGTCGCTATGCTTGCAATCTGCTGAAAGCCGGCTTCATTCATCACACTGTCAACAAGCTGACGTTCTCTGAACAGTGCTACTATGTCTTTGGCAATAATGTCTCTAAAGGTTTGAACCATGAAGATGTCTAGTGCTGCTTTTCACTTTTGAAAAGACTCGTAGCACAAATCAACTTAATCAGTTTTCTCACCTACTTATTTGACTTTGACATTAATGTGGGGCACATTCATCAGTGCCGGGTGGCAGGTAACACTGTGTGATTCCATAAGGGAGATGAAATTCCCTAGCTCTGAGATGGTCTTACATGAATAGCTATGCACACACATAAGGCATGTCCGGCAATGTAGCGGCTACGAGATTTCAGCTGCGATGCACTGCGAGGCGATAAAATTTTTCGTCAGACAACAATATATGCTAGCGGCTAGCGCACACGAATGTGACGTCATATTTGTCCACTAGAGGTGGCTGTGGGTGGTTGTAATAGACGAGTTTCGAGTAAGAATAATAATTAAGAAAACGATTTTGCATTAATGTTATTTTATACTCTACGGTGACGCATTTAGATTAGTGAATTTTTAACTTTCGTCCAAAAAATTGCTACGTTTGAAGCCCAGATGTTGGCTTAAACTATAGCGTAGTGTAAAAGTTTTCCACTACTGTATGCTCGTAGCTGTTTTGCCATAGCCGAGTGTCTAGTAGCATAGCAGCAATGAGCTGCTTGTAGCCGCTACATTACCAGATGCGCCTATGATCTTGAATATCACATGATGGAGCTGTTGTTGTTATTATTATTGTCATCATTATTACAGTAATTGTAGTTATTTTTTACTGTGCAAATTACACATAAAAGTGAAAGCTGTAGAAGCTATCGTGTTTGTTGTGCCTAGATATTGCAGCTCTGTCTCTGGAGGACATAGACTCGGTGTCCAGTGTGGGACGTGATCGAGACACCGTCGGTCCGTTACGACCACCCATGATGCCTAGCTGGGGCATGCCATATGCTCCGGCCAGACCTTATGCTCCTAGTTACTTGTCACCTGCAGGGCCGCTGAACTATGTACTGCCGGCCACACCGTACAACTATGTGAATGATTCTGTGAGCTACGTCAGCATGCCTGGGATGAATGGAGCCGAGAGTGTGGCCAGTGGTAAGATAGTTTGTGTATGCATTTTGATGATGTTGGTGATTTTGTTTACTTTTAATACCAGCATTTGAAATGTGCATAAGCAGTGCATTTGTAATGTTAGAGATAGCTGTTTATAAAAAAATCTGATACTTTAGCAGGTGACAGGCTAGTTTGTTGTGAATTTTCACATTAATATTACACATATATGGCTAGTGATACAGTTAAAAATACTGCATGTTGATCTGGGTTCTCGAAGTTATATTGACATGTTTAGATGGCCATTTTTTCTGCTCGGGGTGTAATGTGTTTCTTATACAGTGTTTCGTTGCATATTTACCCTGTCCCAAAATTAGCAGCCACCCTGCATCAAACATGCTTAATTCAGTTTGTAGTTCATGCATTTCAACGAAATATCGTACACTGCACTATCTTAACATTACTTACACTCACGCCCATTATGACGTACGCACTTTGCCGTTTGTGCTCAGTGTAACATCATCATGATGTCAGAGTTTGTTTACATTAAGCTTACGTTCAATACGTTGTTATTGACAATGGGATCAAGCAGCCATCGAGGCCGACTCAGCCTTTTATCTTTTTGGGGTAGGTAAATCGAGTACTGGCCTGTTTGGATTATTTTAAGGTGGGGCACATTTGCCTGTGTTGGATGACAGATAACACTGCGTGATTCCATATGGCAGATGATAGCTCTGAGATGTTTTCCCATGAAGAGCTATAATACAGTGATGACTAGTTATGCACTTTTCTTTAACCCTTTGTAATTGTGCGTCTGTGTCCGTGTGTCAGCAAAACGAGACAAGACGTGTGCGTGCATTGTGAGTCACACGTACAAGCAGATTCGGAAGCTGTGGGACAACGCTGACAAGGTGAACACCAATCAGCGAACACTGCGGATGATTGGAAAGTTTGATGCTGACATCGACCGCAGTACATCCAGTGACACCGGTGTGTAATTGCTGACTAAGACCAAATTTAGGACTCATTTGTTCTCGTCCTGTCTTGCACAGTTCGCTGTAAAATGACTGCAATGCCGTAGAAATTTCTTTACTCTAAATTATATTGTTGTTGTTGTTGTTGACTTGTTGTTGTAAAAAGTCATGTTTTCACAATTGTCAGAAGGTCACTTTTTCAGAATCTGTCTTGTTGTGGACTAAGACTGGCACAGTCAGCTTGATTGACTGTTGTAATATTGTTTAAGTTCCTTTGTTCGGAATGTAGTTTGTCAGAAGTATTTTTATTAATGCAAATGCAAAAGGAACAGCTATATCTGTGCATAGATTAATATTGAGTATGGCCATAATGACAGTTTGCATGGCAGACCCTGCACGATTCTTATCTGTTTTACAGACAGAGAAGTGATTAAACATTTTATTACGTTAGATTATAATATATATTCGGAATTAGTTATAGCAATTCGCCAATATATGATGTGTATAACTAATTTGTTGTTTATTTTGCTTGGTGGATAACAGGCAGCAGTGACTCGGAGAATGGGATGCGGAACAACGACCTAAGCAAGAAGCCTGTTGCATCCGCTGGGGCCGGCGCTGGGTTGCCTGTAGATACTGAAGCTGCAAAGTCTAGGCAGTTGCCTGGTGGTGGTCTGCCTACTGTAGATACGGAGGCAGTGAGGTCTAGACAACTTCCACCTCCCCCCGCAGTCGAGCGCAGTCTTCCTAAACCCCCACCAGCCGTCTGCAACCTTCAGGCCATAAACCCTGACATGAACGCCAGCCGACAGTCTTTTCGACTGGCTATGGGCAATGCTTGTAAGTAAAACACATACTGCCTGCATGTATGATTTTAATGAGAGTTTATCTTTTCCTTTCTTAATTCTGAGTTTTGCTTTTCATGTTGTGTGTACAATATGTACTTCAAGGTATTCCTGAATTTGAATCGTTGTCTTGATTGCAACCAAAATCCAGTCCTTTTTTCTAGGCCAGTTCTAATCTCGCTGCAGTAATTCATCACGGTCAGTTCATAAGCTTCAGCAATTTACCCACATAAGCTTCTTTCTTTAACAGAAATAGCAGTGGATGGAATAAAAGCAGTTTTGTTCTGTGATTTTTTACGACATGGCTTTGAAATGTGATGAGTGTTCACACTGATACATAGTATTATTATGTTGTGTGTAGACACTACAGATGACACACTGGAGGTAATGGGAGACTTGTAATCTAGGCTATTGTGAACATTTTTAGAGACGAACTTCAGCTCTTCTGCCATTGCTTGATATTGTAGTCTTCCAGTCTAGTTTCAAAGGTTGCGTGAATATGCAGCAAGGAAAAAATGCCTGTGTCACCTTGATCTTGAAGACAAACTAGCATCTAGATTGTATAGCCAAATGCAGCTTCAGTGTTGTTCGTCATGCTGATTTTCTATTTTTGGGATAGCTCACTCTGATAGGTTTATTGTCTAATTTTTGACTTCACATATTTCCTGCTGTTTTAGCTTTCTGTACAGGGTGATCACCAACCTGTGAAGTTTATATTAAAATCAGAAATGAAATTTATTGGAAAAGTAATGAAGTTGGGTAACTGTAAAGAAGTTGCATCTCTGTAGAGTACTATAGTTAACATTATTGGGTGTGTGGTTACTGTGCTGTGGCTGGATCTGCAGAGTACAGTGTAAAACTACAAGCTTGTTGATAATAGGCTTGTTTTTCGTGCCTTTGTATTGTCAGTTGGTAGACCAGTAAAAAAGCAGCCTGTAAAAGTTAAAACTTTTTGTTTGCAGCATAACCCGCTGTTGTATAACTTCAGAAAATAAGCTGGACACAATCGACAGCTGAGCCCAATGCAGTAACTGAATTCAGCAACCTAGCATCATTAAAATTACACAGCGTTGACAGCAGCATTTATTTATCTGCTGGACCCAAGTGGAAAGTGGTCGCGTCATGTTATGTTGGGACAGTTTGGCTGGAAAAGATTTGGTTTTTGTTTAGTCCAATTTTTCATGCTGTGAAAATTAGGCTAGCTATGCAGAAATCTTGCTGGAAACAGTTTTGAACCCGATTTTTCCACATTCTGTGCCATGCGGCCAGTTGGTGTTTGTATAAGTTTTTTTTATATCAGTAGAACCTCATCCTGCTGTTAGTAAGTATGTTATTGGTGGCCAAATAAAATGACTTAAATTGTTGTCATTTGTTGGCTGTTGTATCTGCAGTTGTTCACAGTAGTGTCTACCTGCCTGTTTGTCTGTCCGCCATCACTGATCGGATCGACATTCAGTATTGGTTGTATGTAAACCGTCGTGTATCTGTACTGATAAGATACCTTGTGCCTCGCATTAGTCTACCAGACCACAGTTATGCTGATGTTACAGTACGTTAGCATTATTAATTAGCTGTGTGCATTTTGTAGCAGCGTGTGTTGGTTGCTAATGACGGTTGTGTGCTGGCTATTATTTGTGATTATACAGGGTGGGCCATGAAAAAAACGTGGCACTTTGCTTTTGTCCATATCTTCACCAATTAATGGCCGATTTTCAAAATTCTTTCACTGACACACTGTGCGGACAATTTGCAATAATGTGATTGTTGTATATTCCACCACACTGTAAATGCGTCTCTACACTACCTTGTGAAGTATGAATGAAATATGCATGTGTAACGATAATAACAAACAAACATTTTGGTAAAATTGAAAAAAAACACTTCAGATCAACATTGTGGAGAATGATTTGTATAACACTAGACTGTGTGGGTCTAACGCAGTCTAGTGTCATTCACTGCAATGTTGGTCTGAAGTGTTTTTTTATTTACTTGAATGTTTGTTATTATCATTAGGTTTTTTTACATTTATGTTTCACAAGGTGGTGTAAAGATGCATTTATGGTGTGGTAGAATATATAACAATTGCATTATTGCAAATTGTCTGCAGAGTGTACCAGTGAAAAAATTTTTGAATTGGTCAATAATTGGTGAAGATATGGTAAAAAGTAAAGTGCCACGTTTTTATGGCCCACGGTGTATTTATCAAGAGCATCTTTATCGCTATTGTGATCTGACCAAATCGTGTTTTGTTCAGGTATCAAATTTGTATTATAGTTAACATAGTGTTTTGAAAATAGTCATCTGAAAAATGTGTGGCATTTACAGACATTGTCTTTTGCTGAGACGTCAATGATTAACTAGATAAAGGTTGTAATTTAATGAATTTGTGTTACGTAACTTATTAGCCGTACCCTATTCGTTCTATGAATCCATTCAAAGAAATTGTCTTCCATTGTCAGAATGTATGCAAATTACATTTATGTCTGATCAACAGTGACTTGCTTAATCATGAGTTAACACCTTTATCTATTAGCATACAGCATAACTACTATCTGCTGCCACCAGTGGCTTCTATCCCTATACTTGGTGGGCGCAGCTTGCGCCCAGTGAAAAATAGGGGGGGGGAGTTTTGATAAGATTGTAGATCAAAACTTTCCCCCTATTTGTCAATTTGCACCTTTAACAAAAAATTTCTCTCTATTTTTACTTCCCCCTATTTTTCACTGGGCAAACTGCACCATCAGCTAAACTTTTTCTCTAGAGGGGAAAGAAGCCCAAAATGGAGGGGGAAACTTGAGTCAGAAATTGGGGGAATTTCAGTTTAAAATTGTGGGGAAGTCGCACCCAATTTTGATTCCAGATTTGGGGGGAAATAGAAGCCATTGGCTACCACTGCTTGTAGAACTACTTGAAGATCAAGACTCTTCCTAGCCATAAGCTTAGTAATTGTCAGAGCAGAGCACAGGTTAGATGCCCATGTTGTCACCTACAGTGTAATGTACAGTGTATAAGTATGTGTATTTTATTTTGAACGATTCACGATGTATCATAAATATCATAATCATGTTTTTTTGACAACACTGGGATCAATCAGAAAAATTATATTATGTAGTCATCTCTGTCTTACTTATCAATATCTTGCTGCTATGCATGTCACATCATTTGTTTATATATCGAGCTCAGTGTAATTTTTTTTTGCTTTGTGCTTTGATGAAGCTATTTTGGGATGAAATGCGGTACATTTCTCATGACATTACTTGTAAGGTACGTAAATATGTTTAGTAGTAGTGCAAAGCAAACGTAATCGCATGTCTGTGCTACATATATTGTCTGAGTTACCATGTACTGCCATTATTTATTGCTTTCTTGTCAGCGATTTATGCAAGCTTTCTGTTTCATGCAAGCGTTCTGTGTTTTTTTCCTGTCAGTATTCAGGTTGTTTTTTGATTGACTTCTTTACAAGTGCGCTTTGTACTGATTATGTTGGACTTTAGATTGTGTAAATTCAGTTTAATGCAGCAGTCAAAGTTTGTATAATGTTCATATATGCATGGTTATCATTGGTTATATTATCTGTATTAAGCTCTAGCAGCAGGAAATCAATGTTTGGTTCAGTTCTAGGGCCAAATTTACGAAACGTCATAGGACAAATTTACGACAATGTTATGGCATATAGCAGGTTTATGACAGATTTACAATAAAACACGATTTGCAAAAAAAAATTGTACGAGCAAGTTACGACAAACATATGACAAAATGTAGGACATCTCATTATCTGTCAATACGACAGAATCAAACGTGCATGCAGTAATTATTCTGATTTTTCATAAGTATATAGTTTTCACATAGTGCTGTAATATGTATAAATTTCGTTCGCAATAACTTCAGGCAGCAAAATTGCAGCAAAGTCAGTTCACTTGTTATTGTTCACGTTGGTAACCGTTGGCAACGGCGGAAGCAGACAATCGGTGTGCAGCGCTGTGCGCTGCCACCTCAGTGACACTGCGTCGCAGTTGGTTGAGGTCGTGGTTGAGGTCAACGTAACAGCAGTTGATTAGCTGGCTGATTTTAGCGACAACGGAGTTACGACAAAATTGCGAGAGAGTTGCGAACTTGTAAAATCGGCTTCCAAACGATTGTTTTACGATGTTTTGTAAATTAGGCCTCTGGTTATTACCATGTTTGGTGTAAAACAAATCTTTGTGGCATTGTGGCAGACTAGTAAGCAGTCAGTCAGGTGATGCTATGACCTGCTTGCTGTGATGTTAGCACTAGCTGAAGCATGGATTTAATGCAGGCATGAGACTTGAGTTCTATATGTAGACTCATTTAATTGCCAGTGTGTTTATTAACAGTCCGCCCTAACCAACGGTCCTCATGGTGGATGCATACCTGAGAATGATGAAGCTGAATGGTTTGCATATGACCACATGGTTTACGGCTAGGGTAAGCAATAGAGGATAAAATGTTACTGAAGTGGACATGAAATTACCGATAACCACTTCAAATTTCTGTTATCGGTACTTTGATCATTACTCTAAAGATCTGGGTACAGTCTGTACAATTTGCTCAGAAATCAGAATCTCAGATCCATATTACCGGTAGCTTGTTTCAGACAACACTTTTCTACTTGACATAGATATGGTTTTGATTTTGTGTTAATGAGTGATGAAAGGCTGGCTAACTGTACATATCCGAGTTATCGTGAATGCATGACAGGGTGTGTGTATTTGCATGCAGCTGAATAGGTTCTAGTGGTTGAAATATAGTATACAAGTAGTGTTTTATAACTACATTTAGGACCATAGTCATCAGGCTGAATGCCAGCAAATGAAAGTCATGATCCGTCCACCAAAGGTCCAATGCAGTTTATTACCTCCGCCAAGGAGGTAATGTTTTTGCCGGTTTTTGTTTGTCTGTTTGTTTGTCTGTTTGTCCGTGTGTTAGCAAGATAACTCAAAAAGTTATAGATGGATCTTTCTGAAATTTTGAGGGTATGTCGGGCATGGCACAAACTACCAGTAATTCAATTTGGGGGTGATCCGGCAGGAATCTGGATTCTGGATCACTTTGAAATTTTCGTTACCATTGCGTTAAAGGGGGCATAAGGGAACCGCTGGCAAAGTGAATATGGTGACGCCACCTGGCGAATTACATTGCCTTGGCGGAGGTACCTGCAGGCTATGACTGCTTTCTAGTTTAATTTTATATTGGTGACTGTACTTGATCACAGTTTTACTTTCATTTCTTTGCTTCGTAATCTAATGCATTTTTTCACTGTGAGTCTGTGAAAGCATTCACATTATCTTGAGCTGCTGACATTTGTCATATGCTTCCAATACTTATAACATCTTTCGGCACATAAAACTATTTTGCATATTGCTTCAGAGGTGTGTGAAAATGGTTTTAGCCAATTGGAAAATGCATCACACCCAGGTAGTCATACATATTATCTCAAGATATGCCAAAAATAGCTCTACATGCTTTAACATGTCTTAGCCACTCAGTAGGCTATCTTATGAGTCACATAGCAAACTACCAATATCAGTTTTTACGCGCGAAAGCAGCTACTTTCGTGCAGCTTCTGCTTTCAGCGCATCTTAGCCATCGCAATTCTGTCTGTCTGTCTGTCACACGGGTGGATCAGTCAAAACGGTGCAAGCTAGAATCACCAAATATTCACCATCGGCTGCCTGGAAGACTCTAGTTTCAGGAACCTAAAGTTTTTTCCATAAATTCGAAGGGGGTTACCCCGAACGAGGGCGCTGAATGAGAGGGGGTAGGAAAAATGTGCGATTTTTGGCCAGTAAGTCGATGTATCTCAGTAACGGTGCGAGATAGGGCCTAGGTTGCTATTAATCACTAATAGGAAGTCGTACACTGGCTTTTGATTTGCGCTGAATTAATTGACCTTGGATGACCTTGAACGCTAAAATAGGGGGTTTTAATTGATTTTTTGGCAATTTTTGGCTGCAAGACACATTTAAAGAGCAAATTGCGCCGAAACCAATTGAGATAGACATGGAAAAGCTGCATATGAAATTTTCAACATTGAACGTAGATTTTGACGGTTTAAGTCTCGATTTTCTAGGTTCAAGGAAACCTGCGCACGAGGGCATCAAAGAGCGGTACCCCCATAGAAGTCGTTATTTTACCTTATTGGCCAGTCTTTCGTCACAACAGTTGCAGATAGGCATGTGCATGCTGCTTATCACAATAAGCACTAGTGACAAGCTTTTCAGTCATATCATCGTCGATGACTTTGAAAGACAATGAACTTCCAAAATAAGGGGTTTTTTATTGATTTTTTGCAATTTTTGGCTGCAGCGCACATTCCAAGAATGAACTGTGACAAAATGGCTGGAGATAGACTGACAGTTTGCGAACAGAAACTGCTATAGGTTTTCGCGTGTCTCATGAGCAATAGCTCAAATTTCTTGTTGTGGTGGAGACATGATAAGTTAATGTAGCTTTGTTCATTGTCATCTTCACATCTGTTGCTAAGGAAAATGTTAAAATGTTGATGATTTGTGTTTTTTATCTCTCTGACATTGTACTGTTTCGTGTTTTTTTAAATTTTCGAATATGGTGCTGTGTTTACTTACCGGCCATGTGCTGTAAGCATTTCGACAACGTCTTCTGTTTGTGTTGTAAGTAACCAACAGAATGGACTTTGAGCTGGTTTTTCTGCTGAAAACCTGAACAAAGTTGTGTGCTTTTGTGTAGCAAAAACATTTATATTGTAGCATGAAAAGGCATGAAACCGTAGTACACTGTATTGCACATGTGTGTAAGGTGTTGCTTGATCTGCGCTTGTTTATTAGGCGCAGATTGCAAACGTGTATCTTGGTAGCCTGAAAGTGTGAAACTGTTTGATTACATTAAAGTTGGACCGTTCAAAATAATTAACTGTGCAGTTTGGGTTAACCTGAGTGATTCAGTAACCTTATTACGTATTCTGATTTGAATCATTTTGTGCTTTGACATTGCTATTTCTTGGTGTCATATAAATTCCAAGCAGTAAATGAAACGGAAGATTTTTATTGTTAATTTTAGTTTGATGTAAGTCAAATGTTGAAGTATGGCGACTTCTTTCTGTGCTGCTGTTGTTGGTTTGATTGATTCATGTTTAGAAAAATTTTGTAAGGACCACGTTATGGGTAGTGAACTATAAATGACCTAACAGACAGTGAAGAGAGATATGCTATTATTATGTCATGCAGAATGGTCACCACAGTGTAAAGTATTAATAATGCATTGGGCTGTTGCCTAGCCATCAGTGATGCTGATGAGACTTTTTTGAAAGACCAAGACTTTTTCAAAAACAATATTAAGCATTTTTGTCTCGACCAAAACCAAGGCTTTTTTGGCCTTTTGTTTGTTGCACATTTTCAGCCATTGATTATATTTAATTACATATTTTTAACACTACGGTTTTTTGTTGTTATAATTTATGTAAAACAATCGTGCATATACAGTGTATTGCTGTAGCTAAGGTGGGCAGACCGTTCCACCTATATCCAAATTCCGAAGGCCAGCGTCTGACTTCCGGTCGTGGAAAGACAGTGAGTTACACACGCTATACTGACGCTACTATATAGAACTCTGCAATGAACGCTAGTATACGATACGGTAATAAAGTGAACGTCGGACATGGCTGCAGGCAGCAATTTTGCATTGAAAATTGCGGTCAAACCGCTGCAGACATGGTTGCTGACTGCTGAGACTGAGAGTAACTCGATCGTCGTCGCTGTATTCAACTGTACTAACTGCTATCGCCGACCCCTACGACATACTATTTAGCCACAATATATGCGTTACAGGCGAGCGACATATCGTACCAAAGGCTTTTTGCAAAAAAACTGTTCCAACTGGCTGCAAAGCAAACCTGATTCCATAAGTCGTCTTTACAACGTGTAAGCTTTTTTATCTATTCTATGTAAACATCGTTGTTATTTGTCAACATAAGCAATACAATGACAAAAGTTCATAATAAAATTGCTAATTACATACATTTAGCACGTAGAATGACGACATTGAGCGTGACATTAGAATGACTGAACAGACCTTTGCATCTCCATCGCCGTGCCCGGAGAGGGCAATCTACGGTTTTGTTTTGTATCTCTCTGCCTGGTTTTCTCTCAGTAAGTTGTCATGTCTTTGCAGATTTTGTATTAGATGCTATATTAGGTTTATTAGTTTATCCAGTGGAAATATGTAATTATGGTGGCATTGCATTAGTGATAAAGTTAGTGATAAATATGGCACAATAATATATCGGTTTCAGCAGTATATAAATACGATGTATTGTGCAAGTATTATGTTGAAACATAATTATTTCATGGCCATGACCAGTGGTATGTTATGCCAAAATGCGCATATAATATGCGTCATACGTGAGTGGAGTGAGATTATGGACATTTATAACACTCAAAACACTTTGGTAAGAGATAGGAGAACTACGTAGGTCATGAGATGAAATGATGATGATGATGATCGATGATGTGTGATATTATTGATGTTTTCAGTGATATACCTGATATGGGCATACATTCCTGATGATTGGCTGCATGCTGTTGGTCTTACTTACTGGCCACAGGAGTATGCAAACAGCTGTCTTGTTATTTGTTCGTTTGTTAGTAATTTTCGTGCAGTATATGTCAGGATTGTCGTCTCTGCGATGAAAAGTTTTCGTAAATTAACTTTTTTGAAAACATTTGGTAAAACATTTACATCAGTGTTTTAAATCATTGTAGAAGAAGCGCGCATGGCTTAAAATAGGAAGTGTTCGAGAGTTAAGCCAACAGAATGCTCTAGATGTGTTCTTCTGCAAATGTTTTAGTGATGGTTGTGTGAAATTTACTGCCAAAAAAATTTCTAATGATTTTCGAAAATGTATTCCTTGTTTTACTTGTAACAACAGCCTGATATATTGATTGTGAGCATATCCTGAACTACAATGTGATATGTTGCAGATACTGGGCAATTGCGGTTCCCACATATTTGTGTGTTGCACTGCTGTTCACTATCATTGTCTACGTTGCTTACAATTTCACTGTAACTCCACCTCTAGATTCCATCAGCACCATCACTGGTATTTTATTTCTTTCACATTAGCAACTGTATAGAATGACCAAAAAATTGCAAATTCATAGCTTTAAAAGCTTTTAAAACTTTACAATAACACGATGTAATTATTAATGGAACAAGAAACCAAAATTGAATTTAATTTGGTTGGATTTCTGGTGGGGTTTTCGGTGGGTTTGTGTCTTGCCCAATGAGACCCATAGGGTTTTTACACGGGAAAGCAGGAACTGTTCGTCCATTTGTCTGTCACACACGGGTGGATCAGTCAAAAATGGTGTAAGCTAGAATCACCAAATCTTCACTGTCAGCTGCCTGGAAGACTATAAGTAGTATATACTGGTGCTACATTAGACAAGCTCCATCGGGTATATTTTTGTTACCCAGCTTTAGCTACTTATTTACTTACTTGTTGGAGGCATGCGCGCTGCCGAGTTTGATATTCTACGCGTTCTATACGGGTTACAATCACAGTCACTCCCCACACTCGCAATGCCTCAGCCTACTGCATTCTCATGCATGAAATAAGTTTACTATGGATACCAAAACAGCGACCATTTTGTAAGCCTAATCCAGAAATAGGATCCCAGGATTACAAATTTCTCAATCCCGGATCCCGGGATTGAAAATTCGATCCCAGGATTGCAATCACTAAGTATAGGCTATACTACTACTATTGTTTCAGGATCCATAAAGCTTTTCCATAAATTCAAAAGGGGTCACCCTGAGCAAGGGTGCTAAATGAGAGGGGGTAGGGAAAATTTGCTATTTTTGGCCAATAAGTCGCTGTATCTCGGAAACGGTGCAAGATAGGGCCTAGATTACTATTAATTGCTAATAGGAAGTTGTACATGGGCTTTCGATTGCTACCGAGAGCAGTGACCTTAGGCGACCTTGAACATTAAAATAGGGGTTGTTATGAATTTTTTGGAAATTTTGGGCTGCGAGACACATTTCAAGAGCGAATTGTGCCTAATTCACTACAGATAGACCAAGACAAGCTGCATATGAAATATTCAGCATAGAACGTAGATTTCAACGGTCTAAGTCTCGACATTTTAGGTTCAAGGAAACCTGCGCAGAAGGGTATCAAAGAGCAGTACCACCTAAAAGTCGTTATTTTACCGTGAAAACTTTTGCAGATAGGCATGGATATGCTGCCTATCACAACAAACACTAGCAACGAGCTTTTTGTCTTATCAACATCGATGACTTTGAATGACCCTGAACTCCCAAAATAAGGAGTTTTATTGTTGTTTTTTTTTGCAATTTTCGGCTGCATCGTGCACTTGTGAATTGTGACGAAATGGCTGGAGATAGACTAAGCCAATTTGCGAACAGGAACTGCTATAGGCTTTCGTGCATCTCGTGAGCATTATCTCAAATTTCTTGTTGGGTATGTGCCTTGATGTCAGAATCCTGCTAGCAAATGGTGATAATTCTCGGTTGTGATTGCTGCATATTTGTTTAGATTCACACAGTCATTTTGAGCTGCGGGACCTGCAGACTTCAGCTTCAATTCCACCGATCTGTGATATTCCAATAAAAGAAATCAACAATCAACTGTACGGGAAAAAGTATGACACTGTCAATTCATAGATTAATAACAGACTTTTGACTGTTGCTTATGTTTTGTTTTCGGTTTCTGCATTGCTAGTATTTCAACCCACAGATCACAGTGTATAATATATTGTAATATATTGAACTGTTCAGCAAATGTACAGAGTGGGCCATAAAAAACTGTCCCCCTACATGTCAGCTAATTATGTCTTCCAAGAGTAATTTACATTTAAAGTGAATAACGCACGTTGAAATATAATCAATTCTGGGTAACATGTGCAAATTTCGTGCAAATATTTTCAATAATTTTGTAATGGGATGGAATAAATAAAAGCAACGCAACTCTACAGGAAACACAATGGGGAAAACAGTGTAACGTCATTTAATGTACGAGGATAAAGCGTCGATCAAACTCGTTCGCCAACAAAAGGGATGGGGCACTAAACGCATTTGTAAAGAGTTTCCTAACAAGAATTGGGCGGTCAGTTCTGTTACAGATCTGCGCAAAATTGCCAAGACGAACTCAATTTCTCGAAAGGTCGACAAAGGACGGAAGTGGACTGTCCGAACAGCACAGAATATCCAGTGTGTAGCGGAGCTGATATGCAGCTAGGAAGAAGGCAACCCTGGGTCCAGCAAAATTCTGAGAGAGATTCAGGAGGGCACATTTAACAGTTGTTTACTTGACTGTCTTGTTGTTGTATGAAGTTTTCGCTGTTTTACTTAGACATATAAGCAAGCACGTTATTCCATTTGTTTCACCATTGTGATATAATGCAGTTGGGGTGCTTTGATTCTGTCGTATTATTTTTAATAACATTTTGACATACTGATTAGGTTTTGATATCAATATGTGCAGAACAAACTAGCAATTTGTATGGTGTGTCATTTTGTCCATATAAACAAATGCAGTAGCATTTTAAGCAGAATAATATAGGGGACGGTTTTTTATGGCCCGCCCTGTATTTGTAGCAAGGATGCTGATTGTTGATATTAATTTATAATGCAATTTCAGTTTAGCCTATCATATATAGCTATGAATTTCTGATATACTGGAGTGAAAATTTCCTCAGCTTTTAGACATTTTTGTGTGTGTCATTCATTATTTGCATAAAATCCTGCACTGATGTATCTCTAAGGAACTATCCACTCACCTGTTCGATGCAAAAAAAATAGTTGTATTTTGAGGCTAATATGGACCCAGACAGATATTTTTAGCATTCACCAGGATCATTAACTGTGCTTTGCAGCTATCCCAGTCCATGCAGACTGAATTTTAACCTTTTTTACTATACAGTAAAAGTGTTCAGTTGTGCTTCTTTAACGTGGCTCCATCACAAGTGTACTGCACCTAGTCAATGATTGCTATTAAACTCCCTGATAACACTTTGTTTTCAGTTTATTTGCAATTTTCATAAACAATCAGAAACAATAAATTTAATGATATTACATGTACATTAAATCACAATTCATCTACCAAATCTCTGAATGTGATACTGAATCGGCAGCTTAATTTCCATCCATTAAAACAGTTCTTTCTCATTATTTTACATAGCTAAAGTAATTTCCTGTGGTTTATTGTACAAATGAGATTTTACACCAAGAATGTGCTGAAGATATCCAATATACTACACTGATGATAAAACAACATTAATATGTATATATGTATATATATGATATATACTGCACATACTAATATTATACTGACAAGATTCTGTACACCACCAGTGGCAATCAAATATTGAATAGGGTAAAAATCTGCAGGAAAAGTAACACAGGCATCAACAAAAATTGAATAGACCCAACGATTCCGTGCTGTTAACTTAAGGATTTCCCTGGGAGTAACAGGAGTTTCGTATTTGAGCAATTTTTAACAGCAATGTCACAATAGTCGGTTCGAATGCCAGAAATGCGTGAAAAGTTATAACTACAGAATATTTCAGTGATGTCCATGCAGATGAGCAGACGATTCACGACTGATCAAATACGACAAGTTACATGCAACGGTGATATCTAAGCTAAGCTAAGCTAAACACACCCCACTCACTAACAGCAGACCAGCAACAGCAGTATCACAAAACATTAACACATGCACAAATAGTGGGAGAATGATTGATATATCCAATAATTACAATGTCATGAGCGGCAGAAATGGCTCACAAGTGAGTCGGCAGAGTAAGGTGTCGATGGAAAGAAATAAGTGGCTCAAAACTGGTCAAAAGCTGGCATACTAAACAAACTTTTTGACCCATTCCACTAGTCCAACAAGAAATTTGAGCTAATGCTCGTGAGACGCGAGAAAGCCTATAGCAGTTCCAGTTCAGTAGTTTAGCTGAAAATTGGGGTGTTCACGCTAACTTAATATACAAATACCAAATTCTTCATCTGGATCGCATAGGCCTAACGATAGTTCTGTGGCGCAACCTTGTGAATGATATGGACTTGTGTCGCAGACCGAAATCACCAATAAATCCATAAAACCCCCTATTTTGGCACTCACGGTCATTCAAGGTCACTGAATTCGGCGCCAATCAACAGCCAGTGTACGACTTCCTATTAGTGATTAATAGTAACCTAGGCCCTATCTCACACCGTTACTGAGATACAGCAACTTATTGGCCAAAAATCGCTAATTCTGCCCACCCCCCTCTCATTTAGCGCCCTCGTTCGTGGCTACTGCCTTTGAATTTATGGAAAAGCTTTATGGTTCCTGAAACTAGGGTCTTCAGGCAGCCGAGGGTGAAGATTTGGTGATCCTATGTTGCACCGTTTTTGACTGATCCACCCGTGTGACAGACGGACGGACAGAATTGCGATGGCTAAGATGCGCTGAAAGCAGTAGCTGTTTTCGCATGTAAAAAGTGGATAGGCCATGCTCAAATAAACAGGTTGAAACAGTGACCAATCAGTCACATAAAATCGTCAAGTTGCAACAATTATTTGTTGCCAATTTCAACACTCACTGCTGCCTACTTTGAAACAACTGTTTGTGGATAGATGTCACTGCAATAAAAAGTTTTTTACAAACATGGGAAAGCTGGTAGGACGCCTAAAATCAGTCAAATCTGAAGAACCAAGATGAGAGATCCTAAAACTAGTCATATCTATGACAAATTGTTCACCACAACGAGGTCTAGCCATGAACAATTGTTTCGACAAAGACAGTAGCAGTTACAGAAATGTAAAAAAAAAATCACAAAAAAAGGTTGTAATTTGACGAATCTACATAACGTATTAGTCACTGTTTCAACCCATGACTCAAGAGCTTCCGCCGCTGGTAAGCAGATTCTATGCAAGATTGTCAGAAAAGATTAATGTATGATAAAAAGGAAGAGAATCAACGAACAGCGATAACTGCATCTGTTGTGTTAGAAAATCCGATGTAGAATGACAAAAATGAATAAGTAAGTAGGAGTGAGTGCAGTGCAATGCAATAACTGGCCGAAAGTTACACTGAAGCTCCGTGCCCTGTACACAGCAACACTGCCTGGCAGCACAATGAATTGATGTAGCCGAAAATCGAACTTACAGAACGCAACTCACATGAACTTCAACGAATAAAACTGCTCAGCTGGAAAATGACCGTCAACATATTAAATGCAACTTGCTTCGGCGAACAGGAAAGAAATGACAATCCAATGATGTCCAACCGATTGTTAAAATACACATATGTTCTACTAAACAACATTGAATTATACAATGGTACTATCCTGTACTTCAGCGATTCAGACATAATGAATAACTATTCACTTAGCCGGAATTAGTCCGAAAAGCATATCGATTTACATACTTCGCTGGTCCGGTTAAAACAACAACTAACTCAGTTGATAAAAGAAATTGAAACCAGTGTGCATCGCACAACATAATATTGAAGTGTGAGAGAGACCAGAAGGAAGGATGACTAATACGACACCTACAAGCACAAAGCAGACCACAGCACTCACTCCAGCAATGATACGATGTCGTTATAGCTAGCAATACACATATCGGCCGAACACAGCTCTATGATCGGCAAAATTTATGTAAAGCACAGACATAAAATACGTATCTTCTTGAAGCATTTAACATTTATTTTTCCCTATAGATTCTTTAACAAATATGATGGCAATAAAAGCATGTGTACCTATAAAAATTCTAACAAGGAAGTACTCAATGTCAATGACTAATAGATGACACAAACTGTATAAAGATGTCAATAACATGCACTTTTCTTTACGAACTATATACATGGGGTTATTTTGTAAAAATATTTTAATATTAAAGTTCCATTATTCTGCATATTTTAGTAAATGCACTTCCGCATTATATTTTAATCTAAAATTTTTTATTCATTTATTCTAAAATCTATTATTTAAGTGTATTTTACATCCGTAGCATAGAGAGAACTATCACACACGAGATGACACACTGTCAGACCAGACACAGCAGAGAAACATGAATGATATAACTGTACGACGGACGCGCGACAACATCGACAATGGTGTTAGTTCACTGTGGAATCTCATGCACGGGAAAACTGCTCTGCACAAATTCTACAAGTTCTCTACACCATCTGACTGTTGCACCGGCTCGGCTCAGCTCAGTAAGACACAGTGGAGCTGTCCCACTCAAGGTCATGGTTCTTGGCTTTTCCGCCATTCTCCAGTGAGTCGGCATCCTCATCCATGATCTCCTGGTCCGAGCTGTCTGGTCCGTCGTCGTCATGGAAGCTGCCGATCTCATCGTCAGAATCAGCATCCGAGTCGACAGTCGCCTGCAGAACGTTCAGCTCCGACTCATCGTAAGCAGTCTGCAAAAAATACAACAGTAGCACATAAAAATCTGTGTATTTACTTTCACAAGTTCCACAGCAGACACCGAAGTATCTGGATAAATTGTGTGAATTGTGGAAAGATAATCTAAGACTAACATACCTCATTAGCTTAGTTGGGTTTAACCCTTGCCAGCTCAAGGTGCCAAAGAAGGGATAAGCTCTGATGCATTGGAACTTATCTTCACAAATTCTACAGCAGATTAAAGGATCTAAATAGTTTGTGTGAACTGTAAAGATCAGCTTAGTTGAGCTCAACCTTTTGGTCCTTTGCCAGCTTAAAGCACCACAGAAAGGGAATGAGCTCTCACACAATGGACCTTGCTTTCTATGCATAATCTTCTTCTGTCACTCAGCAACCCAGCCTGACTGGCAGTAACTGTCTAATACCAGTGTATTATAAATGTCTGTCTACATTATCTATCTCTATCTCTATCTACTGTAAGCACCTCATGATCCAATGGGTTGACAGTAATGTTGAGTGCCGAGTTGTCCCACTCCATCTCCTGCCTCTCTTCCATGTTCACTTCCACGGTCCGCTTCTGAGTCGAGCGGATGCGAGCGACTCCAAGGATGATCAGGAAAACCAGGAATCCGATGCAGACCACGGCAATCACTGCGATGCCCGTGCCTGCCGCACACAAGCATTAGAGATCTTTTTGAGTATGTGCTATATAAATTTACACTTTACTTACTTACTTACTTACTTACTAAAAGGGTAAAGGAAGTGCAGAGCTCTTCATAGGAAACCCACCTCAAAGCTACAGAGCATCATCACCCGTCACACGTAAACACACCTGTCACCTGACACAGATGAATGAGTCCCACGTTAACCGCATTAAGACAGGCTGCTACTCACTCACCTGTAGGGATGGAATGCTGAGTTGACCTTGGTGTTGGTTATAAACTGAGATGGTTTGCCTGTTACCCATCCAATTAGTAACCACGTTAACCAGTAGTCAAACTCATGACCTATAAAAGTCCAGCATCATATCGTTACACCACCAGTCACTGCTGTTACTGCTATCACTTTGTAAGTGGCACAATTTCAATATAATTTTTATGTGGCAGTCATAACAAGCCACAGTACAAGTCTTGCATGTTGTCCATCTATCTCTCTGTCTATTCTATACGACCTCCTAACTTGAAAATTAAAAACATACACCGTGTCCCAAAAAAAAACTAAGCAGATTTGTTTTTGTCAGAACTGCGTCAAATTTCAACTTTTTTGATAATATTTGGCAGAAAGATGGCAAATGATCCAAATATATGCAAGGTGCACTCATTTTCCACCTCACCTAATTTGCGTCATCACCTTACCAAGTTAAACGCAAATGTTCCAAATTGCTACATAATGCCAAATGTTGTTATCTGCAATAAACTCTTAAAGACTTAATTAGCGCACAATAAACAAAAGGTGCTTTATTTAGCAAAATTATAAGTTCCTATAAAATTATAAGTTCCTATAACACTTGTGTTCAAAGTTGTCAGAACTTGTGCTCGAAGTGTGCCCCACGTGCACGGACACAAGCGCTCAGACGACAGCGCCACTGGCTGATCGCGGCATCAATGATCGACTGGTCTAACTGCGCCCACTCGTTGACGAGACGCGTTTTGAGTTCATCGATGTCAGCAATTTTGGAGCGATAAACTTTATAAATTTATAATTTTGCTAAATAAAGCACCTTTTGTTTATTGCGTTATTTTATCATTACCCCATGCTGGGGTCAAGGTTGGGGGTGATTGTGCTACCTGGAGATGATGACCAGGATCTATAGCTTTTGTATGTTGATTGAAGGCCGTGGCACTGGGGAATTGGCTTTGAGACTTGCGTGGGTATTGGAAAGACCAGGCGTAATTGATGAA
>Ga0209367_1001917_pt1 | contig 26702 bp, 23 predicted proteins | sample WorMetLIZISLAND2_FD_187412 | JGI IMG/M metagenome (GOLD analysis project Ga0209367, IMG submission 187412) | Marine gutless worms symbiont microbial communities from Max Planck institute for Marine Microbiology, Germany - Olavius geniculatus... ... | reverse complement strand
GATTTTCTGGGGCCGCGTGAACGTCAGCGTCGAGTGTGCTTCGGTCGACGGTCAAGAGATGTGGATATTCACATTTCAACACCGGAGAAACACGCCTGCACCAGCTGTTACGTGGCCGATTCTAGTAGATGCCTACAATCAAATTGAAGTGTGCCTTACCACTTTTCTACCTTCATCGCGATGCCCGCACTGCACTGCCAGCGGACACTGGCGCTCCGACGTTGCCACCGTTACTCGTCAGCTGGGTACGATTTGCTATTCATCTAACATGAGGCTCACGAATCACGATAGCGTTCGTCTTTTCTACCACAATTAGCGTTATGGGGTGTTTACACGATCCAGTAAACGTCCAGCGAACTTCCAGCAAATGTATTCAAAATACACGTGCTAATGCTGGACGTTTGCTGGACGTGATTGCTGGATCGTGTAAACACCCTATTAGTAGTAACCTGCAGGCTGACAAAATGCCTATAGCTGACATCGTGATCTTGTCTCTTAATGCGGTTTAGACCTACTACATTATGTTTGCGGACCAAATCTGCATAAGAAGTTGATGCTGGTGACATTCTTTGTGCCCGATAGTTCGCAATTTTAGCTGTGTCTATGGCTTAACGTATTTGTCAAATTTTTTGGTGTATGGGGTCGGACTGAGTCGGGTCAGTAAAAGTCCAACATAGCCAACTCTGCGCTGAATTGACGACGTCACATTGAAACTCGACTGGAATTGCCTGCTGAATGTATTCTGACAGTAGACCTGCCGATCGAGACGCAACATGATTCAGTGCTAGTTATACAAGCGAGCATAAGTGAACGCATGACGCGGGTGATTGTGCTTGCTATAGCAAAGACCACCGCGCCTCCGCCACTTGCTCAAGTCAATACCTATGCTATATATAGGACAGTCGTCGCCCGCTGCGGCTATGAATAGCGTCCCATAACTCATTGCAATATTTCCTCACGCATAGCGCACTAGCTAACTTCGTCATACAGGTGTATAACGGTTAGTCTATTACGTCAGCCAACGGGCGCCTTTCAGCTGCAAACTAGCGACGTGAGCTATAGGAGAGCTTATAGCCCGACTGAAATATTCATAAGTGCCGCTCAGTTAGCAAGCCCGCCTCCGTTTGTCTGTGTGATATTATCGATTACGGGGTTTATAAATGGCTATGCGATCGAAACAGCAGTGGCCAAAATGATCGACAACGTACTCACATCAAAATTCGAGCGAAACCATTCTAAGCAATTTTTTGGCACAACATGAAACGCTTTTTTCACTGTCTAAGGTGTATTATGCGAATGTAACATGGCGCAGTAAACTCTAAAACACGTTTAAACGTACTCATTTCATAACCGTGATCGAAGTGTGTTCTGCCTGGGGCGCTCGTTATAAACAAACGCGAGACGCTCTTTCAATCCCAGGTTTCAGCAGAGTAGCCTACGTTAGATTGTGGGCAGTTATAGCAATCCAAGCACTAGAGCACTAAAGCAAGAGATAGGGGACACAAATAGGTGATGAAACAAAAGTTCAAATGGCACTTTTATCGTACTGTAAAGTGACTGTAGTGATTTTGCTTTGTTTACCTGCAATTTCATTTCCTCCAACGCGATGTAGACCTAAGTCAAAACGTATAATGTTGGGGGACTAGAAAACTGCAGACGTTTGTATGTGTAAGAAATAATTTTGTATTAGACGTGTTTTTAACCTGCGAGCCATTAGATAAATTTCAGAATCTGGTCAGTATGATATGGGGTGGTCCGTTAAAAGTAAGCATTTAAGTTGTAACCAAATCACGCATTGACCTATTTTCATTTTTTTACCCGTATGCTTTGCTGCAAATTCAAAATTGGGTTGCGAAATCTAGTCAGCTTTAGAATAAATTCAGATGATCAGCTTTGGAACAAATTCGAGTGATTTACAAATAGATGGTCTGGTACTTGCATTATTTAGTTAACAAGAAATATTTAGATTGTGACCAATCTAATGTACTCCGCGCGCGCATCATTTTCTTTTGTATTCTTTTAAAAGCTTTTTTCGTTTTTTTGGCTTGTATTAGAGACCCGGCGTCTAATTGAGACACGTTTAATATTATACTAATAGTGACTGGCGTCGAAGTCGTTATTGAAAATTGTTTACCCGAAGTTCATATAAAATATTGACCGATTTTAGGAAGTGAGAGGAAAAAAATTCCAATAATGGTCGATGACGCTAGTTGCCATTTGTCTTGCTATACCTTAACGCATGCGTGTATCTGGCACCGTTACGGAGATATGGCGCCTCAAAGATAATGGTGCAGCGACCTTGACCTTTTGGGGTCACGTGACATCATCGATCACGTGACCATTCGACTCCCGGGGGTCTACTTCCTATCGGTGGTCCATAGTGACCATGCGTCTATCTGGCACCGTTATGAAGATATGGTCGTTTGAAGTTCTTCCAGGAAGGCTCTTCCAGGAACAGAGGTCGGTCGTTGGTCGGTCGTCGGTAGGTCGGTCCTAAATATTACACTGATCTCATAATCCTCTTCGCTACGTTAGGAACGTAGCGCGCGAGGAGTAAAAAATAAGACTGAGAGAAGTTTTTGTGAAAGTTTTTGGCCGTTCGAAACGCTTTTTCAATTGTTGAACTATTTACAAACACTGTACATTATAGTAAAATTTTGTTTATGTATAACATTGTGTTGTAGGCCTAGATGGGAACGTTACCGGAATGCCTTTGTCTACGAGTTCGCCGTTTAGACCTACTGAAGCACCGACAACTGACAGTATGACATTGGGTAAGCCAAAGTTTACATTGAAAACACTTAGAACAGAAAAGTATTGTAACCGGTAGAAACTTACCAATCGAATACAGCCAATTAAAGTTGTAGGTCTATGCTAATGGCAGCTGCACGTTGATGTTTGTCGACTTAGTTGCTCGTGATATTGTAGATTAGGTATTTGCAGCTATCACTGTGAAATATTTTCTACAATATCGGTATAAAAGTTCTTTAGATACGTTTTATGCAAGTTTGTAGTATAGACAAAAATTATAAACTTTATATTGCGTAGTCATCAAGTGTTAGTGATTGCCATACTGTTTTGCACGTATAACTATTTCGCTATGATGACAACCAGAACACACCTATGATGTAGACGCAAAAACGACAATAAGTTTAAGGCAAATAAAAGGACAGTACAACACCGTGCTAACACTGCTTTGTTAGATGTTAATGGGCAGTTGTACGTTAATATGGGCTAAGAATACATTTAATACTGCCTTTAGTGTATTTCCTGTAAGTAACGTGCTGTTCTACTTTTGTCTGAATTGTACCTTATGATGGGAAAAAAGCTGAGACTACCAGATAAATGAAAATTGATGGATTGGCCGATTGATTAACTGATTGCTGTTTCATGCTTTTTTTATCGCATCATGCAGTTACGACAGAACGTGTGAATGACGAAGATCTTTCCCGTGGTGCTTGGATAGTGCTTGTGATAGTGCTTGGAGTTGTGGTAGTGATCATTATTGCGGTGGTGTTATATATACGTCAACGTCAACAGTCAAGTTGTAAGCTTCGTTGAATTATTTTTTTTACGTTAATGCTTATTTATGTTTGAGACTTGTTTTAGCATGCATCTATTGAAGCTGTAAATGAATGGCATTCTACTGCGAAATTGTTCAGTAAATATTGCACAAAACCAAACGAAAATTAACACAGGAAAACATGCTAAGTCACTTGGCACGCTTGTTTGTGTTAATCTAAGTCTTACTATAAAATGGCAAAGCTAATCATGCTAATGCGCTGGATCTCAGTATTTTAAATCAACCGGACTTCAGCTTAGTGTGAACCCAAATGATAATACTGCAATTAATTAGTTAAAATTGGACTTTTTGTGTAGGCCTATAACACTGCATTTTATGTGTTTATCGCACGGTAACTTGCTGTTTTAGTATACAAATAGTACCTGTAGTCCTATGTAGTTTGTCATTCCAAAAAACTTGTTAAAAAATAAATCAATTGAGTAGCCTACAATAAAACGTTACTAAAAACCACCAGCCGTAATCTAAAACTATTGTATTCATTTTTTTCATATATTGAGACACTAAGCAATGGATAACTGAATATTTTATTTTATGTTATCTGATGTCAAATGTTGTACACAGCTTCGTCGAATAGGCCTAACAACAAGTCTGCTGTACCACTGCGAGGTGCGGCTAGTAACGGCCAACGGTGATGCCAGAACACTGTGCACTGAAATTGCAGGACCTAGGAATGACGGACCATAAACGAAACTATAGCTAAAAATGCAGGACCATCAAACATGACGGGCTTCAAGGGTTGCAAAAACATTCAAACATCTGTATGTTTTTTTTCCTGACGCATTTGCAAAACGCAACTGTCGACGCACAGCGCATTCATCATGGGCTCAAAATTCGTCACCAACAGAAGAGACGCAATCTGCAGATCGACGCCCGCATCAAGCCATGCATTCGTCCGGCACGACAACGCGGCTTTTTTGCAAACTGCAGTTTCTCAGAGATTACTGCCACAGTCTAGGCGCTCACACCAAGGCATTCCATTTCCATTTAACGTCAGAACTGCCTGTCATTTTTCCTCCGAACGGCCTATGCTGAACTTGCTTGAAACGAGTCTTTTTTTCTCGCTGTTTTACGCATAAGTGCAATAACGTTGAAAAAATTAAATTGTTAAAAATGGATTTTGCCGAAATATTTACAAATACTAAAAAAACCGTTTGTATAGGTCAACGCTTTAATAAACACGACTTTTTTCCGACGCATTGTGGGTATTAGACCTAACTGGTAATTGTACATGACTATGTACATAATCATTGTCTTGCATGGCTTTTTTGTTTGTTTTACTGCCTGTCATGGCAAATAAACTTTGTCATATCATAGGTAAATATACGTTTTGATACTTTTTCGTGCATACCTTTACGAAACCAGGTTAGTCTGTAATAAGTACATCTATTGCACTGCCGCGTAAACAAAACATTCTCAGCTTGTCATGTCTCAATGTGTATAAAAGTAAAATACTGCCAAGTCAATAATTTGGTGTAAGTGGATAAACCGGAACAGGGATTAGAAACTTATTGCTAACTAACATTGTATTTCGTTAGTTTCGGTATCAGAAAATTGCTAACGGCGCTTTTACCACCTGGTCTACTGATGTGACTACAGTGTTCTCAGGACAATGCTGTCATCATTATTTATATTGCTAGTTTATTATTAAACAATCTGAGTATATTATGGAATAAAATTTGTAAATTTTTTATTATACATTTGTAAAATAATTAGCACGCCACTAGCAAAATAGCCTATGCTGATAATTTGGCACGTTCTGTTAGTTTATTATTGACTATCAACAAATAATAAAAACGTAGTTCATAAGTCAAACGTGGATAATGAACGTGATTTTTATGTAATGTTTTTTTTCTAATAAACCACCACTTGAGAAAAAGAGGAACTTGCGTGAAAGTATAAAAACACAGATTTTTATGTGCATCAGAAGTATTCTGCAGCAGATTTAATGCGTGTAACGTATAGGCCTATATTATTTACTTGGGGGCCTATAGGCCTATACTATACTATTTACTTATGCTTATTAACTAGGCCTCACTTTGATTAATATCAAAACCTATGCAATAAGTAAACTGCTGTTTGTGCTTTGATGCTTTACGTCTTACCGGTGCCTTTTGCGCGTGTTGCTTATTTTCACAAACATCTTTCTGTCTTACTCGTTACCTGTAACCTATACTTAGGCCTACGCACAACGTTCAGCCTAGTATATCTTTTGTGATGGTCCTTGATGTTTTATTTCGATATGGCACGTTAGAGATAAACTTGGTCTAGGCTACTGAATTGTTACCATGTATGTTTTTTGAACATGTTACCATGTTTTTGTTACCATGTATAAATATCATATTGCATCGAAGACTAAGGTACAGTAGTTTTATTTTAGGCCGAGTACCAGCAGATTATAGTAGAGGTGCGCACATGACCTATGGGTTTCGTGATAATCTTTGTCAGAATGGGAGCTATAGGGCTAAATTGGTAAAAATAGAAATGTTAAGCATAATGAAAATCAAGTGAATGGAAATGGAAGAAAGGGAATTTTGTTTTTTAAAGAAATTTCCACACCATTCGATTCGTATCAAGTGTACATAAATCCATGCATAAAATTCACAATAACAATGGCAATGGTAGGCTACTACTTCATCGCTGTTGGTATACTTATGTTCAAATTTGATATCTTTGTAACTGTGTTATGATGCCGAACACTGTGTGCTGTGTATTTTGGTCATTTTTGCTGCTATAGTGAACGTGTTTTCAGTGTGGTAGGCCGAACGCTTGGGAAGCGTCCCACTAGTCTATCTTTGAGATAAAAATCTCAAAAACAAAAAATCTAGAATTAAAGAATCTAGTCTACTAATTTTGCACAACATTGATCCTGAGTCAAAATAATAAACAGTTCACATTCTGCGTTGCGACTTTGCGGCGCTTATTGTACATGTTGGTTTGCTTGTTTGTAGGTTTTTCTTAATGTTAAGTATTATAGCAGCACTGACCTGACTACAAACGTGTCTATCTACCAGTATAATGTACGTGTACACGTGTATTTTGTTTATATTTCATTTTGTCCATGTCAACCAGCTAACACTGTAGTCTGTATTCGGCTGGTTTCGGGAATGGGAACAGCAAGTGAATGGGAATTGACATTTGAAGTTCAGACCGGTATGGGAATGATGTGGGGAAAAATTTGAGAATTGAATATAAAATAGAATGCTGATATGGTAATGGAAAAAAGTAGAAACTGCCGTGTAAATATTAGGTTTCCCAGATTCACATTAATATGCGCGTAGCAATACGGTTGAATTTATTGTGGTGACTGATGCTCTTTAGCGTTCGTTTAGGCCTACTGCAAATTTACTACTAAAAGTCAATAGTTATTGATGCAATTAAAAAAACAGTTGGCTTGCTTTTTAAGCCATTGTGTATACTAAATTAAAACTGCATAATTTGTGTTAATTGAGCCAAACTTACTAATTAAGTTTAGTAAGTGAATAAGGAAATCAGTTGTACAGTTGAAATAATAATATTGTTTCTCAGAAGTGGTCATTGTGTTTACTGTTTCCCGTTGTCTTTAGCTTTAGAAAAGTATTCTTCTATCTGAATTTCATGAAAATGTCACCAAATTTTTATTTGACGAATAAGTACAGAATCCGTGTTTTCTGGTTAGAAAATTCAAGGCAATTGTCTGGACACCAGCCTAGTTTTGCGATATCTGGGGATTTAGTCAAGGAAAACATATCAGAAAAGTCCATCACTTGATATAACGCTGCCTACACGAGTCAGAACTCGTGAACAGAGGCGCTATAAAAGGTCGAAAGTGGCAACTAATTGACATATTAAGCTAATGATACTGCAGTGCATTATGCGGCCGTCCATCGCTCTTGTCAACGAACAACTGGAGCTGCAGTACAGCCAGTGGACATAATTATCAGTCATCGCCACAGTTAACCACGTTAGGTCTTCGCTCCACAGCGCGTAAGCTGAGTAAGTGAATACGGAAGTAAGTTTAATGCATATCTGATTTAAGGCTCACATGCATACACTACTCACCAAAAAAAACAAAACACGACCAAGTCACGTTAACGTACCAGAAAACAGTAATTTAAAGCAGACACTAAAATATCTTGCATAAACTAGAGAAAATACTACAGAAACAGTCCAGATTATAAGACAGTGCTATAACTAACCGTGAGAAATGAAAGCTCACAATCACCCCCAGACCTCAGACACCCGAAACCACCCAGCTGCTAAACACCCGATTAATAAACCCCATAAAATAATTATACTTAAACAATGAAACGTTACGGTATACAAAATTTTTGCACAGTTACTCAAGTCTATAAACCCTCGCCATACTATGTACGTATTCGTATTTTCCAGCCTACTAAGGATTTAAGGTTGAGTTGACCTGAGCACACTGTAGGTTAGCAACTTGCTCAAGGTTGCTTGCTTGCAAATGACCGGCGACGAATTTAAACTAAAACCTGAAATTTGCAAGTTGATACTATCTCTAACCACTAGACCACTTGCACGTACGTTATTGTGTAAGCCTACTGTAGGTGCATGCAGTTCCTGTGCAGCCAAGCATGCGAGTTCAAATGTTTAAAATAATTTTTTCGTTTAAACGCTGTCTTTTCTTCTATACGTTGGTCAGCATTACGAAAACTAAGCAAGGCCTACTGGTGACAAGATACCAAATTAAGACTTCTTCCGAAATTTTTCTGCATCGGATCCTGTAAATGCAACTTTGTTGAAATTGATCTAGTCTATGCTTGTCAAAATAAACATAAAATAGTACGATTCCATGAAACGCAGTGTATTTACGCTGCTAATTCTGCTTTTGTAATCATCGTCATCATCATGACGCGAAGCGTTCAGCCGTAGCATTCCGCCGTTGCGATTTGTCGCGAAAACGAGCGATCTTCTGCCAGCTGCAGAGCGTCGGTCACTGATATTCCTGTGTCCCGGCAGATCTGATGGATCCAAGTGATGGGAGGTCGACCACGAGCACGTTTCCATTCAGGAGATGGTCGGGCACCGTCTTGGGCTTCGCAGCAAGTCCGAAGAATCTGGTTTGCTGGAACATCCTCTGTGAGTCTGGCAACATGACCAAACAGTCCGAGTCTTCGTTTGCGAACGATGGAAGAGGCTGCCAGGAGACCGGTCCGGCGTAAGACTTCACTGTTAGATACGAAATCGTACCATCTAATGTGAAGTATCCGCGCTGACACCGTGTGTGAAAGGAGTCCAATCGTTTTCAGTCTGCTTGTGTAAGGGTCCAGGTTTCTGAGCCATAGAGGAGAACTGCCAGCACGCATGTGGACTATGTACGAATTTTGGTTGGCATGGTGAGATTAAGTTGCTTTTGTAATGATTGTGCAAAAATCAAACAAAAAAATTACAAAAAAATTACTGCATGCTGCACGTGTTTTCTAACACAATGTATTTTATTTGGGCCCCTTCCACGGCGATGTAGTCCGGCAAGTAGGCAATTTACACGGTCGACTCTGTCGTTTTCTAACGTTTGTATTTCGCAAAATAACGTAGCAACGCATTTATTATAATGTGACATACTACAAATTACGTGCCGATTGTAATGGTAAAAAAATTGTGAAAATCGGTAAACATTTGAAGACAATACGGAGAAAAATATGTGAATTTTTTTTATTCACAATGTGGACCTACAATAAGCTAAAGGAATATTAGCCTACAATGTAATACGCTAATTCATTTATTTACTCATTTGCATCAAAAGCATAACCTGAATCATCCAGCACTTACAGTACTGCTAGGCTAGTAGGCTCATCAACGTTGGACTGGTATAAAACACCAGGGATTCACGGTTAAAACACTGACTCAGTAAGACTAAATCAGTTATTCAGAAAATGCAGAATATGATTTCCACAACGTCAATGGTAAGTTACTGACGACCTATCGGCGTGGCGTGACGTAAGGTTAAACAAGGCCTACAGTGACGCAGTAGCTGGGTTATCTAGTAACTAGTCTACTGTACGAACGTTAGTAACTCGACTGTAAGCCGGAACTCAATGTACACGCAGTGCGATCACGACTCTTAACTAACGGCCCTAGGCTACAGAACAACTGCCTCATGTTATGACGGGTTTATAGCGTGTCGTTTACGCACCGCATTGCCAAAACATTTTCCTTATAAAAGTGTTGCATGAAACCATTGAAATGGCAAGAGAAACGAGCCGTCGATTAAATAAAACGCTTCGAAAAAATGTGACATCAATTTTTCGATAAAAAAATTGAAAAGAGCGTTAATTGAGCAAATTCCGCAGCAACAATCGGCCACGAGATATTGTGTGTTCAGTCGTCGGAAGCCTGTAGTGCGGCGAGTGACTGGCTGTCAGTGGCTGGTTGATGGGTGATCTGAGCATAGATGGGCGGCGGTGGAACGGGGGCAGGTCGATGAGCTGGTCCACTCTGAACTTGTCTGTCTGCAGCATTCCTCGTGCTCATCACTTCAGCGTATTGCGACGTCTCCGACTCGTCCGTCTGTTCAACCACGGAAACACAACATAAAGGCGTCAGATCAACGGTAAATCGAGTAGGCCTACTGGTACGTTTAGTTGGTGTTAAAGCGGGGCGCATTCACCCGTGTCGGTGGTACCTAACACACAGATGACGCTCCTTAGCTCTGTGATGGGTTTAAGAGCTATACACCGTTTTTACTATTTTAACCTATGTCAATGTCATACGTGCCGCTGTTGCAGGCGAGCTTCAGACATGATTGCGTTTGTTAATAAGACGATGATGATAACGAGATGTTTCTTTAATGTTTGTGTAGCCTTTTTTACAATGGATTTTTATGCTCGTGTTGTTAAACGTTGCGCTTGTCAGCGTTTTATTAAACGAATATATAACGATGATAATGATGACTGTTGAACATGGCCGGATCAAGCGTGTGGCCTACAGTGAAAAAAACAAAGCTTTGTTGCGTTTTCCTTGCATTCTGCACTGTGTGCTTTTCTGTCTGGTCTCGTTTAGGCCTAGGCCTATGTGTAAACTATATACTGTTTGGGTCCACTGTGCAATTCATGCCCTTTATGGCGGATAGAAAGTAAAAACACTGACCAAAAATGAGCAAAAATAACAAATAAATGAATCAATAAATGCATGAATAAATGAATAAATATGAAAATGAATAAATAAATCAACTTTAAGGCGGCCTGCCTAGCTGACACATTCCCAATTTCCGAGCCCGCACCGTGACCGTTTCAGACGTAGGCTAATTTCCGTAGTTGAATAATTTCAACCCTAGAAAACTAAATAACTTGGACGTTTAAAAAGAATTTCAAACGTTTGAATTACATCATGACAGCACGTGTAACCGCTGACAAAATGAGCATAGTTGTTGGCATCTATTGACAGTGTAATTATACAGGCGATTTTTACTGACACAGTCATTTTCTCGTAGTTCGTAGGCCTACCTGTGCGTCCGGGCGATCCGGTGAAGTGGCAGTAGGATTGCCGGGAGATTGGATGCGTTGAGAACGTGACAAAACTTCGGAATAGAGGCAAGAAGAGTCAACAGCCTCAGCTGAAGACGGCCTCGCATTCACGCTGCTTGATGGCACCACCTCTGAATGAATAACATACGTTTAATGTATATAGTACACACGCGTTCTATTCGCAATTGAATGTACGAAAGAAAGCTAGGCCTACAAAAAGCTACAAATCACATAACATTTCCATCAGAAAAAATTTCAATATACATTTAAAAATCATAGGCCTATAGGTAACACTATAATTTATGTTGTCAAGCAAGTCATTCCATATACGAGGTTCAAAATTGTACTGCAGGGCAGACGACAAATCTACTACAATTAAAGTGCAATTATCGAAACGATTACATCAGTGAGTAATTAAGCCTATTCCACCAGGACAGATAGATTTGCACTCCACGGTCTGCCGGCTATTAACACAAATTAACATCGCCACAGCTATGGTCCGCAGACAAGCCTATAACAAACTGTTTCGGACCACGCGAAATTGAATGTATTAATTTGCTCTGAATTGGATGATTTATTAACTTACCAGGCATTTTACGTGAGTATGCAATTACCGTATGCAAGAGAATTCGTTTGCTGTGTCTATCTGCAGACAACTAAAATGCATTGCAGGCATGGGTTATCGCCTCCTCGATCGCAGCACGACCTGAAACTAACGGTTTAATGAGTGTTGGATGCTTGGTGATATAAAAAGGCCGAAAAAGTTTTTTTGTGTTCGCATGGCAAATAATGACACGAACAACAGCAACACTAATAATAAATAATTAGTGGACAGCTTGATTCGGAGTAGAGCGCGTTGGTGCGCTGTCTCACAGACAATCCGCATGGGATAAGCCTGGCATTGCTGTAGTGAGGTCTCAGTTGGAATCTGGTTTGCTGGACGCACGTCAAAAAGCTACGTTTTTGGCTGCTACTGCTCCCCACACTGGTGACCGGCTATCCGCTCTTCCAATTGCAGCGTGTGGCTTGCGCCTGGATGACGAAGCAGTTCGTGTGGCCGTAGCACTACGTCTGGGACTAAAGGTCTATGTACCACATTCTTGCCATTGTGGACAGGACGTCGATGCATGGGGTCAACATGCTTTTGTGTGCAAGCACGCGCCGGGTCGCATCCAGCGACACCATGCACTCAACGACATCATCGCTCGCGCTTGTGCTTCTGCAGGGGTTCCTGTTTCCAAGGAACCGTCCAGTCTCTTTCCAGGTGACATCCGAAGGCCTGACGGCATCACCTTGATTCCATGGCAAGCAGGAAAGGCCCTGGCATGAAACGCTACAGTCACATCTACGCTGGCCAACTCGTATCGTATCAGTCTGCCACCACAGCTGGAGCGGCGGCCGAATTAGCAGCAGCAAGAAAAGTTTCAAAATATGATGATATTCCAGCCTCTTTTAAGTTTCAGCCTGTTGCGCTGAAAACCCTGGGTTCTATTAACGAGTCAGCCATTCGTTTTGTGGAGGATTTTGGCGGCAGAATTTCAGCCGTCTCTAGTGAGGCTCGCGAGAGCGTATTTTTCTTTCAGCGGCTGTCGGTCCTGATGCAGCGCTTTAATGCCATTCTTGTTCGTGACAATTTTTGTACAAGAGACACATCGGACCTCTGGTCATCCCAGTAGTTTTTATAAAGTTTAGTTTAGTTTTTAACCCCGGGATCTTTACTACCGGGGGTACAAAAAAAAGAAAAAATAATAATAATAATAACAAAAATATTTAAATATAAACAAAGACAACAACAAGAAAGCGCAGCTGTCGTTTGGGAAGACGCACTACATACAACCTATAAAGTGCCTGTTGCAGTAGGCCTACTGACCTTCAGTGTCATCCAAGGTCGATGGTTTTCATCTCATCTAAAAGCTAGGCGTATGCGATTTCCTATCAGTGATCAACAGCAACGTTAGCCCTATCTCGCACCATTTAGCCACAATACATCTGTTACAGACAGACAACAGACAGATGACAATCGTGGCATAAACGCTTACAGCATAGCTGTAGCGCGTTAAAAACGACGACGTCCACACGTAATAATATACGGTTTTAATAATTTACATACTTCCAATAGTTGTTTGTAACAAGTAGCGCGCTTAATAGGTACCGTAGTAAAGTATAGCACTATTTGTTTATCGTGGTTGTGGTTTTTGCTTTTATTCAAAACATGCAACAGTGTAAAGCAATTTCGATCCGACTGTTAGCTAGTGGCAAAAGAGAGAGAGATAGAATTAATCACACCTTCGTATAGGAACTGTAGCTGACGCTGACCGTCTGTATGTACATGACGAACAGCTTGCATTGTCAGTATATCCGGCTGCGGTCGTGACAGTCCATTGCCAGCGTCTGTTATTACAACAATTACATAGCTTATTGGTAACAATAAATTGAACATCCAATGCTCACCGCTTGGCCTAAACGTTCGCTAATTATTATAACAGCTTGTACTGGCAACCTGCAGTCTGCATGACGCAGATCACCTTAAGTGCACAATTCAAAAAAGTCGTAGTAACAGATATCAACTAGAAAGTCAGTGCCAGAAGCAGAGCATCTGTGTCTATGATCCGGATCCAAAACCGAATTGCCACCAAAATCAGAGTTCTTGGTCTTTGTACCATTCACCACCCTGTTGTAAAATTTCATTAAAATCCGCTCATAACTTGCTGAGTGAGACACACTGCAAAATGTGACCATACGCCGTTTCCTGGTGTTTTAGAATCCGAGATTGTGTGATCCGGAATACACAAAAGACTCGATCCGCACCGCAATCAAAATATAGTCAGTTTCTCAGTCTTTGGCCACGTTCAATCTAGCCATAAATTTTCCTCAAAATCCGTTGATACAGTTTTGAGTTATCCAATCAACAAACAGACAGCCAGACAAACGAGCGTCATCTGCCTGCCATATGGCGTTACACCGTGTCACACTGCAGTGTTTACCTGCCCCTGCGCCCGACACAGGTAAACGCGCCCCTCCTTATAATAACCCCGCTAACTAACCACTTGATAGCGACAACACCAGGAGTCGATTAAGTCGAACCATCGACCTCGCTATCGCAAGTCCGACGCCATAAACCGTTATACTACCAAACCACCGTTTTCGGTGAAAGTGAAAAAAACACTGAAAGCAAGCACTGACCAGCGGTGCGCGGTTGACTTTTAACTCTCATCACCACATAGCAGCACAAAGCTATCGCAGCACATATTGCCACGCAAGATATACAACCAACAATCAGCAGCATGACAAACTTGAATCTTCCATCTTCAGCCGGATCTAACACGTTGCATTTAGTCCATAAGTAATTAAAACGTAGACTGGTATGGCACATACCGTTAAAGCAACTATATTGTAAAAAATCTGTTAATCACCGTCTTTATTTGCTCGAAAAATGCATCATAACGATACACGAATAATCCCATGATACAGGCACATTACGCAACAACAGTTTAATGGCGACGCGTTCAAATTGCGATGAAATCTTTCGTAATCCGTAATTATTTTGTTGCAATTTTTTCCTAACAAGTTGCCACAAAAGATTTTAAAAATCGGTTAACATTGAAAAATATGTTTGAACAATATGATGGCTTAATTATTTATAAAAATTCGCGAAATTACGGCATTTGTGCAGTTATTGATAAATATAATTTATAAATAAATTTATAAATAAATATGATAGTTTGCTTTTTTGATTCACGATAAATGTTCAACCGTATTTATCTTCTGCTCTTCTGAAACAGAAATGTCACTAAAAGTGAGTTTTTTTTATTTTATCTAAAACGCAACAACCAGCAAAATATCGTTTTAAAAATAAACATCGGACTATACAAAATTACTGGCACAAAATACAAACCTTCACGTGTAACTTTTGTAAATGTAGTAGCGTTTGATTTCGAGCTTTGATCAAACTCTCTTGGTTCTGAAACTACGGTATAGATAATAATCACAAAATCAACCACATTTACCATCAAATATAATACCGTTCAATGTGCAAAATTAGCAGAACTTCTGTTTGAGCAACAAGTGACGTTTTACATGAGCTTACGCTACAAATAGCTACACTTTCTTTACATTTGACTTGATAGAAAACCCCCAACAAAAAGCACTGTCGATGATAATAATAAATACCCAGTACAGTAAACCTATAGACATAGGCCTACACTATTATATTTTCTTCTTTCTTTAACCCTTAATTTTAAAAAAAGTTTTGCGACTATGAAAATTGAATGCATTGTGTTAGAACGTTACCAGTGAAGTTGAAGCTAACTTCACAGTCTTTGTTTTTCTCCGCTGAACATAGATACGTTCCCGCGTCACTAAATTGCACACGATCTATGGTCAAAAAACTTCGCCCCTTGTCTGAATTGTTTGTAGTGCGGCATCGCTCATCCTCCAGACAGGCTGGTGATAGCCAATAAAGATCGCTGGTCTTAGATGATGCCGGTGGCATGTATGTCCAATTGACGTTAGATGCACAATCTGTTGAACAGTTGAACTCAAACGAAGTGTTCACGACGGCTGATACACTTCTGCTGGCTGTGCACATTCGGTCACATTCTTAGGCTATTGTTACTTATTCTATTTTTTTTGTATTTTCATTCAATGACGAAAGGCCGCAGCCACTAACATGCCACAATAAAATAACAGTATACATCAATGAATGTCACTGATAAGACAATACAACAATAGGTCTACTAGAAAAATAAACTTTGCAACAACTAGCCAAGAATGTGGAAGTAATAGATCGTTTGAAACTATTTAAATTTAAAAAGTCAGTATTGTCAGCTGGCAAGTTATTCCATATTTTTGTTGTACGGTAAGTGAAAAAGTTATGTCTTGTGTTGGATCTGCAGCCTGGTAGAAATAATTTATATTTATTGCAGCACAAATTAAATCGCCAGGGCGTCTACTCCAGTGAAAGGTAAAAGCAGAATGTCTCTTAAAAAACTTGGAAAAAGTTGAGAAAAATAAAAAAATAACAAAATTAGGGATTTTTCTTCTGGTGGCGCATTGTTGGTTCAAACCTCCCCTCAACAATGTTGAAAATCTGTTGCCACGTCGTGCGTTTTGAAAACCATAAATGCGTGAAACTGCGTGACTACGAGCTCCGCTATCTATAGGCAAGCTCTGTCATAGGGCCGTATTCACGGAAAAAAAGCTGATTGGCTCAAAGAATGTCCCAGAAATGTCGAAAAGTTGTTGGCACAAAATGCGACTTGAAAGCCGTAAATGAATTAAAATGAGTTTCCGGCCAGAGATGTTCCAGGCCCCGCCGACGCTTTCAGCGCTCCCCAGACTCCCGTGCACAGTTGCTCAACGTACGTTGCCGCAATTGCCAAGGTCGTTTACGTATCTAGGAAACGTCCAGCAAACTTCCAACAAATGTAATGCTGGACGTTTGCTGGACGTTTCCTGGATCGTGTAAACACCCTATAAACAGTTTCGTGGAAAAAGTCGGTTTATCGATCATCTCAAATAAGTCGACTTACGGGGTGTTTACATGATCCAGCAAACGTCCAGCAAACTTCCAGCAGATGTCCAGCAAACGTCCAGTGTATTTTGAATACATTTGCTGGAAGTTTGCTGGACGTTTGCTGGATAACCGTTGAAGTTAATTGAAAGTAACACGTTGTATTCGTGTTATGTGTTTTTTAAAAATTTTAATTAACATGTAGGCAACTATGCACTATATAAACAGTAGGTAAACAGTAACTCTACGCTATATTAAGTAATTTTGTGTTTGAGTTTGTTGCGAATAATAGTTTGTCAATGTCAACATTTTTTGTCTCTCTGTTTGTGTCATTTCACTCATACGCCTAATCAAGTGTCGCGCGGTTAACTGTCGTTCTGGTTAATTGTCGCCGCGATTAACTGTCGTCCGATTAACTGTCGCGCGATGATTAATCGCAATTAATCACTCATAGGAAGTCGTACACTGGCTTTCGATTGGTACTAAAACAGTAACCTTGGATGACCTTGAACGCCAAAATAAGGGTTTCTATGGATTTTTTGGCAATTTTGGGCTGCAACGCACATTTCAAGAGTGAACTACGCTGAAATCATTAGAGATAAACAAGGACAATCTGCGTATGAAATTTTCAGCATTAAACGTGGTTTTCGCAACTTTAAATCTTGCCCCCCTGCGTTTAGGAAATCCTCCGTATGGGGGCGTCAAACTTTGGTTCATTTCAAAATGCATGCTTCGACCGCTCCAACGGCAGCAAAAGCTCGAGACCGGTTACGCCATCTGACGCATGTGAATGAAGAATTAAAATAATCGTTTCTAATGTTAACTGCTGGGATCGATGACCTTAGATTGGTTCGCAGTGGGCCATCATACATGCACCGCTGTCGCGCGTTCCTCTTTGCGTTAGCTGCCCAATGGGCACACTACGTTGCTTCAACGTCGATACAACGTCCATATCCCGTCGCGACGTCGTCGATCTGGAATCGTATGTTGATGCAACGTTGTCTTATCGACGTCGAAGATGCAACGTTGAATCGACGGTGAAATACTGAGTATTATCGACGGTGTGTGGTATTAAACTTAGTCATCATCCAAAGGCTTATTGTGGACGGCAAACGTACAAAAACGGGATTGTACCAATTTTGAGGACCCATGGCCGCCTTATATGAGACTACCATTTGCTACAAGGAAAAACTAATGTTAAAGTGGACGATAGTAAATAGTAAATTCGGTCTCGAATAGAAAATAAGTAGACATTGAATTGGGTATAATTATGGCGACTGAAGTCTGCGCTCTGATTCTTCGGCGGCGTTGTATACAACATTACTTACTTATAAAAGGTTAATTCGTGCTGCCTACGTCCGCTAATATTTGAATTCGGTGTTTTTGATTTTCGATTCAGATTTCCAGGTATGATTCAGTCGGACTCGGATTTTGGCGGAATCACTGAAATTGTATTGGCGGAATCGAAAGTTTGACATTTTGTTGATTTTGATCATCGTTGCCCTGTGATCGTTGAGGTGCGCTGATGAATGTTACACGGATACTGATTTAGAAGTTGGTCGTTGCCCGCATGCCGGACTTTTGTGGTAGCTTTTTGTAAACGCAAAACGCACGGGTGCGACGAAACACCGCACCGGCCTCACCGACCGCACCGGCAGGAAATTACCGCACCGGCGCCTAAAACTACCACTAATCCTAACCCTAAGACAGCGTCCAATCGTCTGCAGCTGCCGCCATGCTCGAAGTGGTCGTTTTAGGCGCCGGTGCGGTGATCTGATGACGGTGCGGTAGGAATTGCTGCCGGTGCGGTCGGTGAGGCCGGTGCGGTGTTTCGTCACACCGTTAAAGGCACTAGAGCTCTGCACGGGCCGAAATTTCATGGCCCGGCCCGGAATACGAATTACAATGCACAGCAAGGACAATGGTAAAAAGCGGATCGGTGGATGTGCGGATCTGCAGATGTCGCAATAGGGAGAGAGCTATGGTTAAGGATAGGGTTAAGATTAGGGTTAGGATTAGGCTTAGGGATAAGTTTAGGGTTAGGAATGGCGTTAGGAGATGGTTTAACTAACAAATTACAGCTTAATTATTGAGTTAGCTGTTGCGACATCCGCAGATCCGCACATCCGCAATTCGCTTTTTACTTATAGCCGCACAGCAAAGAGTGGGCCTCTAGTGCACATAAATATTTTATTCACCAGATGGCTAAAATTTTTATTTCTATCATTTAACACGCAAAAAAGTACGACTTTAACTTTTTTTGTAATCCTGTAATCCTAGGATTGAGACACGAAAACGGTCGGGATTCTGGGATCCCGGGATTCGGGATCCCGGGATTGGAATCGCTACTCTCTGCGCTATACAGGCGGGTATTGCAAACCCCTGACGAGAGGCCGATGCGTTGGCCACCACTGGCTGGCATGAGGAAGTAGCAGGCTACTCACTAATCAAGGGACCCATTTCTGACCCCATACGACCACCCCTCCTCAGCTCTTTATCCAACATTTGTGAGGTGAAAAAATCCCGTCACATGTTCACTGTGTTATTGCGAACTGCTGTTAATTTGCATTGTATTTTAACCTCATTGAGTTTTTCATTTTTGCTTGGATTTTAATCACATGCAAGTCCCAGTCTTAGATTAGACTTGTTCCGTCTTGATGTTGAAGGCAGCTAATCTTTCCCTTCGCCAGCGGTCCATCAACAACTTCTTTTCATTAGTGATAGCTCGTAGCATACGTGCCTTGTCTTTTAAGCTTTTTTGTTTTTTTTTGTATGAAAGGGAAAGGCTAGTGTGATGTTTTCAGTGCTGGTTTGTGTTACAGAGAGTGCACTGACAGTGTTCAATGGGACAGAGTCTCAGGTATTGAAGGCTGTGACAGCATGTCTAAAGTATGCGCCGGACAGAAAGGACGGCGGTGGGAGGTCGGCGCAGCATGATTGATTGGTCATTTCGTGGCTGGGCTCATGGACAGCTAAATGCTGCAGCTTGCAGCGTGGAATTGTCATTGTTAAAATGTTTCTGTATTTGTATATACAGGGTGGTCCAAAAAAAACGGCACAAAGTTAATGACACCATAATTTTGCAGCCAGTATTTGAATACAGCAGTTAAATATTCTTTGTTATTGCTGCTGGCAGTTGAACTATGCAAAAACACTATTACCCTCGACACCGCGGTCCATAAAAATGTGCCACTTTTATTTTTTTAATAGCTCCGTAAAACATTGGCCGATTTTAATAATTTTTGGCATGCGACACTAAAAAGAAATGTGACGTAAACGTCTGCAGTTTTGGCCACCTCGCCCTAAGGTTGTCGCTACGCTACCTTGTGAAATGCAGAAGTCGTATTTTGACCATTGACAACAATGAATTCATATTGGGCAGTGCATGCGTCAGCTCGGAAAATTACTGAGACCACAAAATCATTGAAAATCTGTTGCTTCGTCTTTATTTTAAAATTCTAAGTCGACAAACTGAAATAATACATCAACAACAAGTGGGCTGCTTGAGTCGTGCAGTCACTGAACGTGCTGTTGGCAAATGGAGTCAACATCCACCGCTTGCGTTTGTGCTGCAGAAAGACATTTTAAGCACATGCTGAAATGAAGATGATGTGATGTGACACGTGTGACTTTTTTAAGTGATAATAATTGCTTATTGCATTTGTCGCTATTCACTTTATAATTTCTGAGCCGACACATACGCTACCCGATAGGAATTCATTGTTGTCAGTGGCCAAACAGCAACTTCTGCATTTCACACGGTAGTGTAGCGATAGCGTTGAGGTGAGATGGCCAAAACTAAAGACCTTTGCGTCAAGTTTTTTCTTAATGTCGCATGCCAAAAATTATTGAAATCGGCCAATGTTTCACAGAACTATTTTAAAAAAATAATAGTGGCAAGTTTTTATGGACCAAGGTACATTGAAGGTAATTCTGTTTTTCAATAGTTCACTTCTAAGCGGCAAAACAAGGAATATTTAATTGCCGTATTTAAACACTGATTTTAGTCATGTAAAGAATTCCTTTCAGAACATTTTGCTGAAAACCGCATGACTCTGTTATGTACAGTTGCAAAATTATAGTGCCATAAACTTTGTGCCGTTTTTTTGGACCACTCTGTACATGTGTTTTTACACACGAAAGCAGCTAGACTGCTTTAGTGCGTCTTAGGCATCGCAATTCTGTCCGTTCTCTGTCCATCACATGGGTGGATCAGTCGAAAACAGTGCAAGCTAGGATCACCAAATCTGTACCGTCGTCTGCCAGGAAAAGTCTAGTTTCAGGATCCGTAAAGTTTTTTTCCATAAATTCGGTGGGGGTCGGTGAGGGTGTTTATTTGAGAGGGAGTAGAAAAATTTTGCGATTTTTAGACAATAAGTCGCTGTATCTTAATAACGGTGCAAGATAGGGCCTAGGTTACTATTAATTACGCATTAATAAGAATTCGTACACGGGCTCTCGATTGCCACCGAATGCAACGACTTTGAATGACCTTGAACGCTGAAATAGGGGGTTTTATGGATTTTTAGGCAATTTCGGGCTGCGAGACATTTCAACAGCGAATTGCACTGAAATCAATTGAAATAGACATGGAAAAGCTGCATATGATATTTTCAGCACTAAACGTAGATTTTGACAGTCCAGGTCTTGATTTTCTAGGTTCAAGTAAGCCTGCGCATGATGGCATCAAAGAGCGGTACCCCACCAAAAGTCATTATTTTACCATTGTTGGCCAGTCTTTCATGAAAATGGTTGCAGATAGGCAGGCATGGGCATGCTGCCTATAAACATCGATGACTTTGAAAGACTATGAACTTCCAAAATGAGGGGTTTTTATTGATTTTTGCGATCTTTGGCTGCAGCGCACATTTTAAGAATGAACTGTGATGAAATGGCTTGAGATAGACTGACAGTTTGCGAACAGAAACTGCTATAGGCTTTCGCGCGTCTCGTAAGCATTAGCTCAAATTTTTTGTTCACTTTAATAACATGCACGGTAGGCCTATGTATGACAGTGAACAAGTACTTAGTTATTTCTTCTTAACTGATACACATACGTGTATGCGTGGTTGTTGAGCACAAAGACTGTTGTAACTTTCAGCCTGAACTTTTGCTTTTGCTGATGTTGACAGCTGTTGAACTGGTGTAGCCAGCCCCATGTATGAAAATGCTGCATTAGTTGTTTATGCACTGTGTCTCAAAAAAACATCTCCGACATTTTTGACTGTAACGTGAAAAACAATTATCAGATTTCGATAATTTTTGGTGAGAATATTCCTGACACAACTTGCCATCAAATGACCATTCAGTTTACCATCTCATCCAATGTATGCTTCTGCACTACCTAGGGATAGCAGATCAAGCGAAATATGTGTTGAAATAAACAGAAAAACTGAAAAAAACATTCCCGACATTATCGATCATAACTTAAAGAAAGATTAGCAGATTTTTTGGTAGAAGTATTTCTGACACAACTGGCTATTAAAGAAGTGTTTTAGTTTCCACCTCACCCAACGTCCACTTTTGCACTACCCTGGGAAAGCAGACGAAGCATAATATGTGTTGAAATGAATGAAAAATCGTTGATAAATTGCATCTGTCCCAATCTGTGGGCCCCACCAGCCGATCTATTACAAGGTTTGACTGTCATGCAGCAGTGTGTTTACGAGATGAAGTTTAGGAATGTTTGTGAAGTCAAAAAATGACTGGTACAGCCTGAATTGGTCTGGAGCAGAACATTATCAATACTGCTGTCAATGAATAGAGAAAGCGTCTAATTGCATGTGTTCGCATAGTGGGCCAACACTTCAAGCAATATTACTGCAGGCAGTTGAAAAAAAGACAACTGGATGAATATTATTGTCAGCCACAGTGTTAGAAATGTGAACAAAATATATTTTTATGTGTTATGTTAATTGGTGAATACCGCTCCCCATTGCCCACCCCCTCGACTTCAATATATATATGTATTATAATTTTATCATTAGATAAAAAAGTGATATTTCGCTGGTTGTGTTTTCCCCAGGTAGTGCAGTAACAAACGTTAGGTGAGGTGGGAAACTGAACAGACGTTTGATAGCAAATTGTGTCAGGAATATTCATACCAGAAATTATCAAAATTTGATTGGTTTTCAAGTTACTGTCAAAAATGTCGGGGATGTTTTTTTTGAGACAGAGTGTAGAACGTTTGTATATGCAGGGGGGTTTACACCATATAAACGTTGGAGCAAATGCTCCATGAAAAAAATAGGGCGGAAGAAAGTTAGGGGGGAATTAAATATTATAATACTGCATTTTTGATATATTGCATGTTATATCAGAAATGCAGAATTATTATACTCAACTTCCCCCCTAATTTGCCCACAAAACTTCCCCCTTGGAGTGTTTTGCATGTATATGCTATATCATTAATGCAGAATTATAATATTCAATCCCCCTAATTTTCCAAAAACCCTTCCCTCATACAAAGTTTTTTTTGGAAATTAGGGGAGAAGTGTACACTCAAAACATCAAAAATGCAGAAATATGATATTCAGCTTCCCTAATCCCCCTTAATCTCCCCAAAAAACCTTCTCTAGGAAGGTTTCTGGAAAATTAGGGGGAAGTGTACATGCAGTATATCAGAAATGCAGAGTTATAATATTAAACTTTTTCCTCAATTTTTCAAAAAAAAATCGCCCCCCTAGGAAGGTTTTGCACGTTTATGCAATATATCAGAAATACAGAATTATAGCCTTTAATTCTTTCTAATTTTCCAAAAAACCTTTTCCCTTAGGAAGTGTTTGTGAAATTAGGGGGGAAGTGTACATGCAATATACCAGAAATGCAGAATTGTAATATTCAACTTTCCCCCATTTTTCAAAAAAAAACTTTCCCTCTAGAAAGGTTTTGCATGTGTGGAATATATCAGAAATGCAGACATATAGTATTTAATGCCCTTCTTAATTTCCCCAAAAAACTTATCCTCTAGAATGTTTTTTTGAAATTAGGGGAGTTGAATATTATAATTATTATAATTTTGCATTTCTGATATACTGCACGTATATGCAGTATATCAGAAATTCAACTTTCTCTAATCTCTCAAAAACCTTCCCTCTATGAACTGTTTTGAACCTTAAAGCCTCAAACGGTTGTCTGGACATAGTGGGACGCCAGCATCGTGATATTTTTTGCAACCAGCTGCAGGTGACCAGAATATCAGAAGTGATAAAACAATTTACTTGTGACCAATTGCAGCTTATTGCAAGAGTGTCTGAATGCTAAAAGAACAGCATTGTGAGTCAGACTGTCAGTAACACGCCAGTGTCAGTAATGTTGATGTCAGTTATAGACTTGAATGATGACGTTAACTTAGTTGTTTACTGGTGTCATTTTGTGTGAACTAATCACTACTGATGTTATAACAATTCATTATTGATTAACAATGTACGGTTGCATTATGACACAGTTGACACTCATGCAAGCTACTTAGGTTTATATCAATGACAACTGGCCTCTAGTCTGTGTGTCTGTCTTGTCTATCAGTGGCAGTGTCAATTTGCTGCAGGTGATGATAAGGCTGATAGCGACGCTGTTACTGTTTGCTACTATGCTTGGTCCTCGAGATATCACGAATGTTAGTTTTTGCTGTAACCGATGCTCGAGTCTGCTGCCCAGCTTTTATGGCATACTACATTTCAGCTTGTAATAGGCTACGCTGTTTTCATGATTTACAATATCTTGCAACCAGAAGTGCTCTGTGATGCTTAGAATGCACAAAATTTGTTTTTCACCGGGGCTCCACCTCAGACCCCACTGGGGGAGCTCACGACGCTCCCCCAGACCCTCTAGTCGGCTGGTGAATACCCCTCCTCATTGCCCACCCCCTCGACGCCTGCGGCGCCTCGTTTTCGGCGCCTACGGCGAATCACCTTGAGTTAGGGGGGAACTTGCTCCAAGGACTTAGGGGGGATAGATAAACTGGGGAGGGAAGTTGCGCCCAATTTCATTTCCAGATTTGGGGGATAGAAGCCACTGGGAAAGGGGGCCACATGGCAAGTGCAGGAGCACGAGCCTATAATGGTAGTCTGTCAGCTGTGTCCTTAGCGGGGCACAGTGGGCAGAGTTCGTGGTTGGGGGGGGGCAAACTTCCTTCCCCTGAAGCTGAAACATTTTTGATTCTGGAGAGCATAGTGGCGTAGCCAGAAGTGCTTATGTTTTGTCTGGGGGATTGGGGACGGCCTGGGTTCTCTGCCGCCATTGCCACCCCCATACCCACCCTTGCCTATGCCTATGAGAGAGCGGAATTTTGGGTCTTCTGAGGGACCTCGCAATATTTTATTATCATCACCTTAGAACGTCCGTTTTGAACCATATCTGGCCACAGAAGTTGGGGGCGCCTAAACCCTAAAAGGGGTGGGGTGCATTCTACATAAACACAACGTAGGATCGACGTTTAAAATGCGTTGATACGGCGACGTCGATACAACGTCGACGTTTCGACGTCGATCCAATTTGCAAATCCAACATCTTTTCAACACATCGTCGACGTCGAAGTTCGACATTGATCCAACATTGATACAACATACGTGTGCCCATTGGGTGGACAATAATTTTTTCTTACGTCTGCCAATGGAAGAGTTTTAACAATCGATCACAACAAATACACATAGTAAATATTTAAATTGTTTTTTTAAGACACATGCAGCTAGGGTATACACATGATTACCAATCTCATCATTCACTACCCCGTCATTTTTTCCAACTTTATAACTTTTCGCTTTCTCAAATACAGCCCTCCATTGACATCTAGCACCCATTCGGACTGATTACCTCCGCCAAGGAGGTTACGTTTTTGCCAGAGTTTGTCTGTCCGTGTGTTAGCAAGATAACTCAAAAAGTTATGGAAAAATCTTTCCGAAATTTTCAGGGAATGTCGGGAATGACAAAAACTACAAGTGATTTAATTTTGGGGGTGATCCGGAAGGAATCCTGGATTCTGGATCACCATGAAATTTTCGAATCAATATGCTTAGCGGAGGTCTGCGCTCTCCGAGTGCTTTTCTAGTTTTACAAATATTTTGTCTTGCTTGCGGTTTTGGTTTTAGTTTTTAAAGTTTTAGTTATCGTTATTTTTTTAGTTTTTCTAATTCTTCATAACAGCTAGTTTCGTATTTGTCTAAGGCCTACGTTTCATAAGTTTTTTTAGTTTTTCTCACTTTATTTTCATTTTTTTTAAATTTTAGTTTTTTAGGTTACGTGTTAGCTTAAAGTCAAGGTTAGATTGAAATGGCAACTTGCTTGCTAGTTTTCCAGTTCAAACTGTGTCAACACCAGTAGGCCTATTGGTCCTGCAGCGTATCCGAGCAGAAGCATAATTAAATCATTATTTTACCATATCATAGTCATAGGCCTACACTGCATAATACGCTCATATATCCCATATTCTAGACTGGGACTTACCATATAGGCCTATGTACAGCTCGTTAACAGACCACAGCATATTTGGACTTAATTTAGAAAACTTTGAAAACTTACCGGTTACTATTAGTAGAAAATCCACATGACATTGAGAGTGACTTATCATATCGCAGCGAAATCTTCCACGATTTTCAAGTCTCACTTTTGGTATGTTGAGTACACTCCATCCATGCGCTGAGTCTTCTTTCACAGTAACATTGCTCGAATTCAGTATAGAATTGTAGCGGGATTTTTTGTACCACAATTCTTCCTTCGCACGGAACGCCGAGTAATGATTCCATACAATCGACTGATTAGTGCAATCATTATCAGTGTTTAGAGTACAGTTAAAGATGACGACGCTACCAGCTTTCGCAACTGTTGATACAGTGCCCGGTGACAACGAGTGATCTGCAGCAAATTCATTAATGTTTAATTGTTTATACACTGTGTCTCAATAATGTGCCAATTTGTCAATTTTTATACGACCTTATAGGCTTGAATCTCTTTCAGTACTATCTGATACAGAGTGTTCTTTTACTGTTGCAAAACTAAATAAGCTTACCCAATTTACAATGTTTCTACATATATAAAATTAGGCTACGTTAGTAGTATATGAAGCAGCCATAGGACAATTTTGGCCACTGCCCAGCTCTAGCTACTTATTTACTTGCTTGCCCACACACAACATCCGCGCGGCCATGTT